>Ga0111203_118_pt1 | contig 39942 bp, 37 predicted proteins | sample DeeMarSWOR324_28_FD_80373 | JGI IMG/M metagenome (GOLD analysis project Ga0111203, IMG submission 80373) | candidate division Zixibacteria bacterium SM23_81 | reverse complement strand
TGAGGATTCTATCTTCAGCTCGTTTTTGGTTTTCTTGGGGAGGGTTGGGGGATGAGGGCGATGGCAGTCAGATAATTCCCCAATGGTATGTAAGAGCATGCAAAAGCCGTGATCAACGGGACGTTCCCTTGGCACGGCTTTTTTGTTTAGCGATTGCATAACATGGATTATCGGATGGCCGGAAGCCTGGTGTAAACTACCCGACCTCTCTGAGTGCCACGATCCAGGTCCTTCCTCCAGCCCCCCTCTTGGCCTTTGAAACATCGCCCATCCGCACCCCAGGGGCTCCCGCTTGCCTCCTCCCACAATGGGCAGTTAAAGGAAAAACCTTTTTCTTTAACTGCTAACCATGGCGCGACCATTACCTAACCAGTATTCTGGCACTTATTATTCCGTAATGAATCGACGATTCACAGATTAAACGGTCTCTATCTCGAGGGGTAATTTCGAAGGAGATAACCGGGGCCTTTTCACTGGGGAATTATGGCAATGTTTGCGCGGCCTGCAATATGAATTGAGAGGAAGATCAATTTGGATAAAGCCCTACGCTCCATGCGATAAACCAGAGAAATGGTCCGCCCAACTTCTATTCGAAAAAATTCAATCCCTTTACCAAGGACTTTGCCACGAGTGGCTACAAATCAATTCTCATCCCGCTGTACAACTTGCACAACCGATTTTTGAATAGCTGAAGCAAAGCGGCTTCTCCTTTCAGTCCGCTGCAATGGCCCACATACAGGCTTTCTACATCGAGATCCATAAGCGCCTTGGCTGTCTTATGAATCCTATCTTCGTCAGCATCGATTAGATGAAGCCCTCCAATGACAGCATGAACCTTCTTCTCGCCGGTTAGTCGGATCGCCTGCTGGACAATATTGACAATGCCCGCGTGGGAGCACCCCGTGACAACCACAATACCCTTCGTCTCCATTTTGATTGCCAACGAAAGGTCGTCCTGTAGCCCGTCAGGAATCAGTTTCCCATGCTCTTCCGTGAAGGTTTCCAGTGTCGCTGTTCTCTCGAATGGGACCTCACGTTTCACCTCTCCCGTGGAAATGACCCCGGGCATCAAGGAGAACGACGTACCTATCAAAACCAGCCGAGACAGTTTTCCCAACTTCTCTGGGCAACTCTCCTTAGGAATCCCTATATGTCTAATGTGCGGCTCGAGGACGTAATGAGGCCTGAAGAGGGTCGGGTGACCCACAATTGGAAGATCCTCCTTCTGAATCGCTTTCACCATGCCGAGTAGTCCACCCGTGTGATCGTAGTGACAGTGGGAGAGAAAGATAAGATCCACAGCTTTAGGAGAGATGCCCAGAATCTCCATATTATGGAGGATAGAATCAGATGATTGCGAGACATCAAATAGGATGTTTTTTTGGTAATTTGAACCACAGATTTCCAGCAGCAGTGAAATGCCGTGGCTTCCGAACAGGGGAGAGTCATACCCTGCATAATCCTCCGTAAGAACGGTAACTACCATCCTACTCACGCTATCATTCTTGCCCATGATTCATCTCTTTTTCTCGAAGGGTAGAAGCAAAAACATTTCTAGATCCATGGTGCCATCCCATGTCTTTTTCAACCCTCTTGAATAGTATTCGGCACTCTGCCAGGACAAAAACCTCGCATTCCATTTCCGCCTGGCTCGCCCATTGAAGCTTGGCCCGGGCGGGAAGAGTTATTAGGCATGACCGGGAGATGAGGTTCGTCCCAAGCAGGATTAGGACCTCGGTTTCAGCATCGGAATCAGGTTCCCTTGATCCTGCCCCGACATGAGAATCCCGCCCGTAGCCAACTCCATCAGCAGAGTCTCAAAGATCATTCACCTGCCAGACTGGTTCTATAAAAAAAGGTAAATCCGCGGATGATCACATAGACCCCCGCGATTATAGAGACTATTGGAAACACATATACAGCAAAGGTGAACATACCTTCCTCCTTTCCTTACGAACTTGATTCCGGGGCAAATACCCGGGAGATTTCCTTCCAGTCTTTTGTAAGATAATGAACAACCCAAAAGGCTATCTGATTTGCGATAATCCCCGGAATTAAACCATCGATCCCCCATGGATTTTTGAAGACCCAGATCCAAAGCGCCGTAACCAATCCACCAAAGACTATGGCATACACTCCACAATACGGACTGGCCTTCTTCCAAAGTGCCACGATTACCAGTGGGAGGATGATCGTTGGCGCCCACAATGCATAGATGTATAGCAGGCCATCGATAAGGGAAGGGATGCTGATGGCAAAGACAATCCCCAAAACACCCATAATGATCGTGAAAAGCCTGCCTACCATGATTGCTCCCCGATCACTAACCGCAGGATGGAAGAAGGGCTTGTAAACATCCCGGAAGAAGTGGGTGGCCCCGGAATTGAGAAAGGAATCCTGGGTGGACATTATCACACATACGATCGAGGCAATAACAAAGCCAATCATCCCGTGAGGTAGAAACTTCAAGACCATCTCTACCATCGCGGCATCGGGGTCCACATTCGGCACCAAGGGGTATGCCACGATTCCGATGGCTATGACGATGAAGAACCAAATAAAGGAGTATATCCCTGAGGCGATGAATCCGGCACGTGCCCCTTTTACGTCCGTAGAAACAAAGGCCCGTTGAGCGTAAGGCGGGACGAGCGTTTCTCCGAGTAAAAATCCGAGGAAGGGCCCGATAAATGCCACAAATGAAAACTTGTGAAACGGTCTCAGGAATTCGCCAGGAATTTTCTCCACCAAGCCACCTACACCGCCGACGTCGGAAAGCCCAAGTAAAAGGACCAACGGGACAGCGATCACGATGACCACGAACTGTAAGATGTCCGTCTGGACCACCGACCACATACCACCAACTGCGGCATAAAGGACTACGATCCCAGCACTAAGAATAACGCCGTAAACAAATGGGATACCTGCCACGCTCTGTAAGACAAAACCCGAAGCACGAGCCACAACTCCCACAATACCTGCACAGAATATAATCGCAATAATACCCGTGAGGAGTCTTGCGAGCGGGCCGAAGTGATACCCCATGATATCGCCGATGGTATAGGCATTCTCATACTCCCTTAGCTTGGGAGCAATGAATATCCCAACGAGCGTTGTCTGAATCGAGAACGCACCGATTATGAATAGAAATCCTATACCGCCACTATAGCCTTTGGCAGCCGTCCCCATCGTATAACCAGCCCCGATGAAGGAGGCTGAAAGAGTCGCAAAGACAACAGATGCCGGAACCTTGTGGCCGGCGATAGCAAAGTCGTCCATCGATTTGAGACTTCTCACTGCCGCGATCCCCATGAAAATGAGGATGACAAAATAGAGAATCATCATTACCCAATCGATCCCAATCATAACTATTCTCCTTTCGTGTTTGGTCTCGCTTGGGATAAAGATTGGACATTCAATAGAGGTCGTAAGAAATCAACTGTTCCTTCTTCATCCCCAGTTTTCGAAATCTCTTTCATATCACCCCCTTTTCAAACTTCATCTCTAGTCTTCAACACTTCTTTACACACCACCCCCCTTCAAGTCCTTGGGCTCTATCAAAGACAGGTCGTGTTGTGTTGTTCAAAGAGGTATGATCGATAGACTCTAAGATGTGATAGCAGCCCACTCCTTCGTGAAAAGGAATCCCTTTTTCGAAAGATCGACTGTTCCGTTAGTGCCGTTCGCTGTTCTGGGGGTATGACCGGCAAACCTTCTCGTCTTTCCGCATGATCCCAAATCCAGGAAGCAAATGTCAAGCGAAAAATATCGGCGAAACTAAATAGGTATGAACATACTTCCCGGTTAGGGGAAGGGAGGAGGTGAGAGAGGAGGAGATGGGAGGGGAGGAGGATAAAGGATAAGCAGGATAAGGGGTCTTTTTTTGACAATTCTTGCTGATTACGGTCTCTTGCTAACCATGGCCCGACCTTTCCGCATCGAATATCCTGACCCTCGAGGATTGGCAGGCCAACCGGTCTTCCGCCCGAGGCCGATTGCGAAGGTTTCTTCCCCCTGATTTAGGATCCTTGGCACGGATTCGGGCATCTCCTTATCGCCTCATGGACACCCACTACGACTCAGGTCATTGTTTTGAGGTTTTTGGCTGTAAGTGGGGCCTGCAGGATCCTCATGCGAAAGAAAAAAGAACTCAGACGGATCTGTCTGAGTCCTCGATTTCACTGGAGCCCCCGGAGGGACTTGAACCCCCAACCTACTGATTACAAATCAGTTGCTCTGCCGTTGAGCTACGGAGGCACTTACGAGCTTTCAGCCCTTGGCTGTCAGCATTCAGCTTCCCTGTATCAATTCTCCGCCGACGGGTATTTGCTGATGGCTGAGTGCTGATCGCTGAAGGCTCATTTCTATCTTATACAAGCTTTCGGGGAGTTAGGCAAGTGGCGGTTAGGGTTACTCACCGATGATCTTCACGAGGACACGCTTTTGCCGCCTCCCATCGAACTCTCCATAAAAGATCTGCTCCCATGGGCCAAAGTCGAGTTCTCCACTCGTCACGGCAACGACGACCTCCCGACCCATGATTTGACGCTTCAGATGGGCATCGCCATTGTCTTCACCGGTCCGATTATGTCTGTACTGGGACGTGGGCTCGTGAGGTGCGAGCTTCTCCAACCACTGGTCGTAATCGTGAATCAATCCGCTTTCGGCGTCATTGATGTATACTGACGCAGTAATATGCATGGCATTGACCAGGCAGAGTCCTTCCCTGATGCCGCTTTTCTTAAGGCATTCTTCAACTTTTCGGGTGATATTGACGTAGTCTCTCCTCGATGGCGTCTGAAACCATAGTTCTTCCCTATAGGATTTCATTCTGTGGCCTCCTTCCGACTGTCAGTCGTCGGTTGCTAGGGGTCAGCTAATACAGTCTCGTCTCCACGGTTCGGTTTGTTAGTCTTCGAGGAACTTTCTGGCGAGGGTTGCCTCCTCGGAATGCGGTTTGAGCTCGATGAATTTGCTCCAGTGAGGTTTTGCCCGTTTTTTCAGCTGTAGTTTCTCATAGACAAGACCGAGATTGAAATGGGCATCGGCAAATAGGGGGTCTTTCGATAGGGCCTTCTCGTAATAGAAAATCGCCTGAAGGAGACGTCCTCTCTCCTCAAGGAGATTACCCATGTTGAAGTTGGCCGCTATGTGATTCGGATCGAGGGACAGAGATTTGTGATAGCACTCTTTCGCCTTTTCCAGTTCCCCCTGATGGTAATAGATGTTCCCCAGGTTGGTGAGGGCATCGGGGAAGTCCGGCTGAATTTCGAGAGCCTTCCAGTATGCCTCAATGGCCAGATCGAGAGTTCCAGGAACGGAATCCAGGGCACATCCCCTTTCAAACCAGTACTGAACATCCGAGCTCAGAGGGAATGATTTTATCTGTGATCGCTTCTCTGCCTCCCCGGCGGAAAGGTCTAAGAGCATCTGCCCCTCTGGCTCAAAGCGAACGCCCCTGTGCCGCACAACGAGTCCCCCCTTTCCGTCGGCACTGATTCGAAGCCGGGCAAGGGGCCTCTTCATAGCTGGAAGAATCCTCTCCAGCTTCTCCAGGCTGGACCTGACTTTCCTCAGGGAAACGCCTCCGTCTAAAAGCTCCTTTGCCGTTTTGAAACAGACAAGGTCTGCAAAAGTATAGTAGTAATGACCATTCTCCCTAAGAACCCCGGGCCGAATGAAGCCGGTCTTCTGCCAATAGCGAATCCTTCCCGCCTTGAGTCCGGTTATTCTCTCGATGTCCTTCGTCGTAAACAGCTCTTCCATTTGAGACGACCAGAGCGAATAGGCATTTTCTGGTTGACTGGCTATCTCCCGGAGAAAAGACTATCATAGTTTCTAACCCTGTCAAGATTCTCTCTGGGCCAAAACGGTCGCCCAAAGCGTGAACCCTGGCACGTTAGGCGACGAGATTGAGTGGGACCTAAGCATCAGGAAGGCAACAAGAGGACGGTTTTGAAACCTGATTTCCAAATCGTTTCACCTTCGCCGCCTTTCTCTCCCCCGGCATGCGTGACGACATGCTGCCAAAGCACAACAGATTCGGAAGAGGGAGAAGATGCTAGACTTAGCCTTTTGAATTTGGCAGGAAAATTGCTAGGTTGATATGCCTGTTATGCCAGATAAGTCACCCCAGCAGGTTGAAGATAGGCGGAAGCATCAGAGATACGGCTTTCAGGTCCACGTCAATTGCCGAAATGTTGATACGGTCTTTTCGGCCGTCACTCGAGACGTGAGTAAGGGAGGATGTTTTGTCCAGACAGACTCACCTCTACCCCGGGGAACGGGGATCTGGCTGGAATTCTCGTTTACTGACATTCCGGTCAAACTGGGAAGTATCCAGGGCAGGGTCGCCTGGTCAACCCAGCCCGGCGATCCACACCAGGGCATGGGGATCGAATATGAGAATGTCCCCGACGTGGTTGAAGAGCTGATGGATGAGTTCATCGAATACGTTAAGGGGACTGAATCGGTTCCGTCAGGGCCTTGATTTCCGGACGGGTGAGATTTTTGTACCGCTCGTAGCATTCGCTGTAGTCCTCAGGTTTCCCGAGCACCCCTCTCCCGACGAGAATCCTTTCAACGATCTGCTTGACCAGAAAACGATGACAGGGGTATTCCCTCTCCATGCCAACCAGCCAGACGTCTCCCTGGGCCGCCAAATCGGCAATCTCTTCAATCAGAGAGTTGGCTTCCTTGTTCTCCTTTAGCTCCTGGTAGTACCTTTCCACGTAGTCTTTCCAGACGATCCTGCCCTGATTCCAGTCGTCCTGGAGTTTTCTGCTCGGAGCGAGTGGGCTGACCTCGCCCTTGTTGTCTCTGGATCGGGAGACGTCCACCACCGTGTCACCCTGGGGGATGGCTTTCTTCTTGGCGAAAGTATCGGTCTCCCTGATCATGGTGAGTCAGCCTCGTCTGCTCCTACCGGAACATCATCTGAATACCTCGTTCCATGTGAACATTATATGAAAACCTACATTATTTCAATGGCCTGTAGAACATGTGGACGTTTATTCAGCCTGGTGTCTCCAAAATGATGAACTGTTAGGAGCCAGAAGACTCACAGATTATTATGGCACAAGCCTTGCTTCCCTGCAACGATGAGGCCCCAGGCGCTTTGGGCCAGGGGCAGACTGGACGGTTTGGTGAACTTGACAAACACAGATTGACGCCCATAAACTGTAGTATATGATTCATCTTTCAGATCGATCTTAATAAGGAGCCGCATGCCAGCCAGAGAGAAGATTCGTGTCGTTGCCAGAACGGATGAATGCCAGGCCCCCATTGAACCCACCGAGAATTTCAGGGGCCAGCTTCCTGAAATCGTCGACGGGATCGTCGAGAGTTGTCAAGATGAGGACAGCATTGACCATATCGACGCGGTGGCCATTCCCGACCAAGAGTCGGTTATTGGACTGATTGAGGATCTCAGAGACCTGCTCTACCCCGGTTACTTTGGCAACCAGGAAATCGATCGAGACTATCTGACCTATCACATCGGCAGTGAAGTCAATGTCGTCTTTGAGAAGCTCTCCCATCAGATCGCCAAGGCGATTCGCCACGAGTGCCACCGAAGCGAGATCATCTGCACCCATTGTCTCAACCGGAGCCAGGCCGAGGCAATCTTTTTCCTCCAGAAGGTGCCTCGCCTGAGAAAGACCCTTGCTGGGGATGTGAGGGCGGCCTACAATGGCGACCCAGCGGCAAAGAGTCTGGATGAAATCGTCTTTAGCTATCCTGCCACCATGGCCGTCACCACCTACCGGATCGCTCATGAACTCTACATCCGGTCCATTCCGCTTCTCCCTAGAATGATGACCGAGTATGCCCACAGTGTCACCGGGATCGACATCCATCCTGGGGCCACCATCGGAGAGAACTTCTTTATCGACCACGGCACGGCCGTGGTCATTGGAGAAACCACCGAGATCGGCAACAACGTGCGGATTTACCAGGGCGTGACCCTTGGAGCCCACGGGTTTCTGAAAGACCCGGACGGTTCCCTGAAGCGGGGGTACAAGCGTCATCCCACCATTGAAGACGATGTGATCATATACGCAGGAGCCACAATTCTGGGAGGGGAAACGGTCATCGGGGCCGGATCCATCATCGGAGGAAACGTGTGGCTCACACAATCCGTTCCCCCCGGAAGCCACGTGGCGATTGAGGAGCCAAAGCTCAGGATCATGACGCCGGAGAGGAGGGAGGGTGATCGCTAAGGTCAGAGGGAGCTACTGGATTCTGATCGTCCTTGCGGCGACCGTATCGATCTATGAGGCTGCCCTTTGCCAGGAAGCTATTGTGACAGGGCCTGTTGTCAATGTCCGGAGTGGGCCGGGGACCAAGTATGAAATCGTGGCTAGGGTGAAGAAGGGGGATCGCTTTCCAATCCTCAAAGTAAAAGACCTGTGGGTGCAAATCGACATCGAGGATGAGACCCTCGAGCAGATCAGATTCAATAAGGGTGACGAGAATCCTGGCCCCTGGGAAGGCGAGACGTGGATCTTCAGGAGGCTCATCCAGTTCTCCGGGAAACCACCCGATTTTGAGGAGAGGCAGATAGACTTTCAGAACTGGGCCCTCGATGAGATCCCGGTGACCTTTATCGAGTTCAAATCGGATTGGCAGATCTGGGTCCGGTTGCCTCCTGAAAAGTACGCTTCCAGAGAGAGCGTGCGGCGGATCGCCCGTAAGATGGCGCAGGAGTATAAGGAGCAGACTGGATTTATGGAAAGGAAAGTCGTGGTCAAAATCCTGCGAAGAAACAGCGTCTACGCCACTGCCTCCTACTGACCTGAAACTCGCCTGTCAAAAGGCCCAAGGTCCTTCGAGGGCCTAATCCGCTGGTTTTTTCCCTTCGGGCCTTTCAGATTTAGACCTCAGAATGGCATATTCGAATCCATCTATCAGGGCTAGAAAGGATGCCCTGTTAATGTTCTCTGAGAACGCCGTCACCCGCCAGACATCCTTTCCGTTGCTGAATATGATCGCCACTTCCACCTTTGCTGCCGTCCCGGTTGTTGAATCAAAAATCCGCGACTTGAAATCGATCAACTTAACACGATTGATCATAGGAAATATGCTTTTGAGTGATTTCTTCAACACCTTTGCCAGGGCGTCAACAGGTCCCACGCCCGTATCCGCCTCGTGCATCTCACGCCCATGAGCCCGAAGTATCACCGTCGCCTCAGGGCAGTCTCCTGTGTCGATGAGCCGATACTGACCGATGATCTCAAAAGGGGGGATGTAGTCCTTCTTCGACCTCAGGATATTGAGTGCCTCAGTCGCGTTCTTAATATCCAGATTAATCACGGGAGTTTCTCCTGCAATCCAGCTATCTCTTCTCTCTCACGGTTCCCTCTTCGAAACTGAGGGCTGCATCCACAGCTTCCACTAAATCGGCCTCAGGGGAGATCCCCAGTCGCTTCAATTCATCGAGGTGATCCTGGGCTCTATGGTACATTCTGGCAAGGTAGTAGGCCAGGGCCAGATTATGGTGGGCACGTCCATAGTTGGGGTCGATTCTTACGGCCTGCTCCAATTCCACGATCGCAGCGCTTAGCTGACCTTGTCGCAAATAGACATTGCCGAGATTATTGTGAGCCGCTGCGTCTCCTGGCTTGATCTCTATGGCTTTCTGGTATGCCTCGACCGCCTCCCGGACCCGGTCCAACTCATAATACACAATGCCCATATTATAATAGGCGTTCCCATACTGTGGATAGAGCCTCACAGCCTTCTTCAACGCTTTGAGGCCCTCCTCATACTTTCCCTCCCGGCTGAGCGATACGCCTTTTTGGTAATAGGTGCTGGCCTTTTGCGAAGGACCGGTAGACGTGGGCTTTGATCCTGTCGCACATCCAAACATGACAACCGAAAACACTATGATCAGACTGAATCCCACACCCTTCATGATGCCTCCTCTTGTGTTCTCAAGGTCAGCAAGCCATTGGTCTCTCTGCGCATCATCTGCCATGTGCCTCATTCGATTGGAGATAGTCAGCGAGATCCAGCCTCATCCCGTCACGGGCTGCGATGACTCTCAGGCCAGTCTCCCTCTCGAGCATTTCCGCCACCTCCCAAGGCTTGGCCTTGATCATGGTCATTCCAAAGTGGGTCAACACCGTCAACCGAGGGCGGCGTCTCTCAATGATTCTCCTGACGTCCTCAATAGAGAGATGATCGATATCAACGGTCTCGATGGGGAGATACCTCACAACGTTTATCACCATCACCTGGCCGGTGTAGGTATCTGCAATCTCATCGAAAAAACGCGTGTCAGTAACGAAAGAAACCTCGGCCTCAGGAAACTGGAAATTGAACCCGTAAGTCTCCACGGGATGGATGTGCGCACAACCGGTAGAGAAAGAAAGACCTCCAAGGCGATAGTTCTGGTTGGCCCTAAGAATCTCGACCCTCTCCAGGTAGTTCACCACGTACTCGAAGACGACCCCACCGCTTCCGAAAGCATCATGGGGGGCAAAGAGAACGCCCCCCTTCCTGGATCCCCCTTGAGACATGGCCTCGATCATAACGTTGACGTCTCCGGAGTGATCGAGGTGCTTGTGGGACAGGAGAATCCCCTGAAGCTTTCCTGGATCTAACCGAGGACGACTGGATAGGCACCGGACAAGAGCCCCAGGCCCAGGGTCCAGATACAAGTTGGTCTTACCCGATGAGATCCATATTCCCCCTGAAGCTCGGAGCTGCTTGATCACCACAAATCGAGCACCAGCGGTTCCAACAAATTTGAGAAAACTCCCCTCCCCTATCACTCCCCCGGTCTGCCCCTCCTACTCTGGCCCGCACGAGTCCTCCTCTAAGGAATACCGAGACGCCAGGCTCCCTCTCGATCTCCTTTTCGCCCATATCCAGACCAGATCAGCGCACTCACACAGTAGCTCCCTCCCATCCAAAACACTAACTCCCCCCTGTCCGAGGAGTACGTAAAGAAGGGACCGTCTCCTCCCAGAGGGAGACGGCCGCTCTACGAACTGGGCTATATGCCGACCCTGGAGATATTTGCAACAGGCCAACAGAAAGGTTATCGGCCCCCACACAGGAAGGAGAACACGTTGGCCTCCATGCTACGACGTCCCCGAAACCTGGGTAATGAAAATGTCGGATATTCCCTTTGCTTTCAAATCGTTCGCGTAATCCTCAGCTTCCTCGCGGCTGGAAAAATCTCCCACCGAGACACGGTACCACTTCCCCTTTTCCGGCAGGTTCACTTCCCAGTTGAAGGCTTCAATCCCCATTTTCTTCAGTTCTTCAACGTAACGCTCGGCACTCTGCCTTTTTCTGAATGAGGCCACATTGATCGTGTAGGCTCCGATTGGCGGGAGCGTTATGGTTGGGGGCGTCTCTTCCATAGTACTGGCAACAATCTTTTTCTCCTCTTTCACCTCTTCATCCGAAACGACTTCTGTTTCCGTGACGACCGGTGTCTCAGGTGAAACTTCTTCAACCGATTCGCCCTCTGCTACCTCGGACACAATGGGCTCAGCCTCTTTGAACTGGGGGGGCTCCTCGCCCTCCTCCAACCGACTTCCGACAGGAGGAGCTGGCGTCTCCTCTTCACTCTTGGCCAGGGGTTCGATCTTCTTGATGATGACAAGTTCCTCACGTGGCTCTTTCTCTCTTCGGATGATCATGAACACGACCAGAGCAACGATAACAACCACCACAATGCTGGCCAGCATGGCAAACCGTGGCGATCGAAGCCAACTCTTCCTTTCATGCTGATTCTCCGCCTTCTCTTCCAGCTCTCTTTCCATATCGTCCAGCTCCTCGATTCCCATGGATGCCTCCCCTTCTGCTGCTTCGTCTTCAAATTCCTTTTCAGAAGAGTCCTGCTCGGACTCTTTCCTGTCGAGGACTTCTGCCTGAGGAATGGTAACGATCTCTCCACAGGCGGGGCACTGGCCTTCCCGACCGGATTGGTCATCTGAGGCCATTAGCACCCTGCCACACTCACATCGAAATCTAATCGTCATTCTTACCCTCCCGTCACCGTGCTGTACAGGCCTGCCAAGCAAGCCATTCACCCTCATATTAGCAGATTGCTCTAACAAGTCAACCCATCTGCGCACCTCTTGGCCCGGTGGAGGAAACGGTCCTTGCGCCTAGGTATCGCCCACGCCCTATTACAAAAGACCACAGGCAGGGTCCTGGAAAGCTCAGACGGGACGGTCCCCCGCCTCATCCTGTCGGGTTGAATTCTCCTTCACGGAGGTCTCAGCCAATAAAGCGACATGACTGTTGAGCGGAACGTTGAGTGCTCTGCTAATAGGCTGGCACTTGGCTTTGAGAAGATAGAAGATATTCCTCTTGATAGGCAGCTCACTCAGACATTCATAATTGGCCTGACCTTTTGAAATGATAAGATCGCAGGTCTCCAATTCTTGCCGGAAAGCCTCTGAAAGTGACTGCAAATCCAGAATGGCTGCGGTTCCCGTCGACATGACCCTGGGAATCTGTGACAGGATGCCGAACTCCTCGAGGTCCGCCCATGTCAGATCATTGAGGAAAGGTTTATCCTTCACTCCATAGACGACTTTTGCCCCCAGGGAATTGATGTTTTCCATGAGGGGAATATCGAAGAAGACTTCTCCAGCATTGTCCGCCAGAAAGAGCACTGATCCATTCTTCAACGAATTCAGGACGCTTTGAGCCCTCTCAATATGATCGATATAGAAGTTGGGCCGTCTGCCGTGTTCTTCGATCAAGACAGCCTCCAGGTCCCTGGTGTCTCGAAAAAAATCGAGGTTATTGCCCAACACGGCCAGTTCGACGCAAGATGTGAAATCACCTCCGAACAGGGAACTGATTCTCCTGTAGATCTTCTGTGCTGCCGCCATTTCCTTCTGTCGGACACTATGGTAAGGATCCGATTCCCCTGTCACGGCCGAAATCTCTTCAAGCGCCCGGCTAGCGAGCCATGGTGGGCATTTGTCGGGACGAAATGCTTCCCGGAGGACAGCCTCTCCCAGGCGCACCACTTCCCGCTTCGCATGACGGTCTTTGCAGGCATTTCTGGCAACCTGATGCCCAATCCGACCCAGACAGGTAATACAATCCTTGTGGAGTTTCACGAGAACCCCGAGTAATCTGAACCACTTAACAAAGAATACCCATTTCAGGCTAGCTCTGTGCCAAGCTTTCTATGTTGGCAAATAGACGAGATTGGATCGTGAAATCTCTGCTGGAGAGAAACGCTCTAGCTCTCAAGTCCGGGGATCTTCGTGTATTGATCCAACGATTCGGGGTTGGCCAGAGCGTCTCTGTTCAGAACCGGCCTCCCATGGATCATGTTCTTGACTGCGAGCTCAACCTTCTTCATATTGATCGTGTATGGAATATCCTTCACCGCGATGACCTTGGCTGGCACGTGTCTCGGCGTGGTGTTCTCTCGAATGCTGTCCTTGATCTTCTTGATCAGCGCCCCGGTGAGCTTTACCCCTTGGACGAGCTTGACAAAAAGAATCACACGAACATCGCCTTCCCACTCCTGCCCGACCACAACACTGTCTGCCACTTCATCAATAAATTCCACCACTCGATAGATATCGGCCGTGCCGATTCGCACTCCTCCTGGGTTCAGGGTGGCGTCGGACCGACCATAAATAATCATGCCCCCGGTGTCTGTGATCTCGGCATAGTCACCGTGCCGCCAGACATTAGGATAGGCCTCAAAATAAGCTGCCCGGTACTTCGACCCATCCGGGTCATTCCAGAAATAGAGAGGCATGGAGGGAAAGGGAGCCGTGCAGACCAGTTCCCCTTGCTGACCCACAACCGATCCCCCGTCCGCATCAAAGATCTCCACCTTCATGCCTAGGCCCCGGCACTGAAGCTCCCCAGGGTATACTGGCCCGGTAGGATTCCCCAGGGCAAAGCACCCGTTGAGGTCTGTGCCACCAGAGATAGAGGCAAGTTGAACATCCGCCTTAACATCACGGTAGACGTATTCAAACGCCTCTACCGAAAGGGGAGACCCTGTTGAGAGAATCGCCCTGAGACGGGTCAGATCATAATCTCGCCCCGGTTTGATATCCTCCTTTTCAATTGCGGCAATGTATCTGGCACTGGTTCCAAAAACCGTGATCCCCTCATCCTCGGCCAGCCTCCACAGAACGCCCGGATCTGGATAGAAAGGAGCCCCATCAAAGAGGACCAGGGTTGATCCCAGGGCCAGTGCACTAACCAGCCAGGTCCACATCATCCATCCACACGTTGTGAAGTAAAAAGCTGTATCCTCCCGACCGAGGTCGGTGTGGAGCTGTAGCTCCTTTATGTGGTTTATCAGGATGCCGGCGACCCCCTGAACCATGCATTTGGGAAGACCCGTCGTCCCAGAGGAGTACATAATATACAGAGGATGGTCAGAGGGAACCTGCTCGAACTCTAGCTCGGACCTTCCTCCCCCGGATATGAAATCCCCATAGAGAACGGCATTGGGAACAGACCCAAGGCCGGGTCTCGCTTCGGTATACGGAACAACCACTACCGTCTTGATCGAGGGGAGTTGTTTCAGTATTTCACCGATCCGGCCCAGGGAGTCAAAACGTTTGCCATTGTAAGAATACCCGTTGGCAGTGAACAGAACCTTCGGCTCGATCTGCCCGAATCGGTCCAAAACCCCCCTGATACCGAAGTCGGGCGAACATGAGGACCAGGTGGCCCCAAGACTCGTAGAAGCGAGCATGGCCACAACGGTCTCCATCATGTTGGGCATGAAGCCAGCCACCCGATCGCCTGGCCTGATTCCAAGGTCACGAAGCGATCCTGCCAGACGGGCCACCGAATCATAGAGTTCCGCATATGTCATCCGGGTCGAAGGCTGGCCCTCGCCTTGGAATACTAAAGCCACATGATCGTCCCGATACCGAAGAAGGTTCTCAGCGAAGTTCATCCTCGCCCCGGTAAACCACTTGGCCCCGGGCATCTTGCCCAGATCGTCAACAACCGTGTCGTAGCCCCTGGAGACTCTAATATCAGTGAAATCCCACATGGCTGCCCAGAAATCGGGGATGTTTTCGATTGACCACTGGTAGGTCTCAGGATAGTCCTTAAGTTCTCTCCCGCACCTCTGGTTGACAAACCGGATAAACCGGGCCATGTTGGTCTTCCCTATTTGATCTTCCGACGGCCTCCAAAGCGCCTCGTTCATAGGCCCTCCCTTTGCCCGGAAGCGGCTTCACACCGAGCGAATCTGCGTTCAGTTCTCCACACGTGTCTACTTATTTCATTTTCACATCTAGGAACAATTGTCAACTCCCCTGGCATTGGAGTCTAGGCCATACTAGCCTGCGGACGTGAGACCCAGTCGGGCCGATAACCCACAGGAAGGAAACGAAACGTCCGGAAATTCCGGACATTTGTTTATTTACCTGATGACCAGGAACTTGTAATATCGTCTGATCGAGCAAGCACTCAACGTCTTACAAGGAGGGAGAATCATGGACCCATCCTTTGTCGTCTACGTCTCTGTGGGGTCAGAGCAGGAGTCTCTGACCATTGCCAGGACTCTGGTAGAAGAGAGGCTTGCCGCCTGTGTCAACCTCCTTCCGCAGATTCGCTCCGTTTATCGATGGGAGGGGAAAATCTGTGATGAGCCGGAGTACTATCTGATCATCAAGACCCGCCAGAGCCTTTTTGGAGCCCTCCAGGAGAGGATCAGGGCTCTCCATAGCTATGATGTCCCCGAGATCATAGCCCTGCCCATTGTGGAGGGTCTCCATGCTTACCTTGAATGGATCAAGCAAGAGACGGCTGAGCCCACCTAGAATCATCGGTTCGGCACTACCACGGTAACAATCCAACGATCTGGGATCTGGGATGTGGGCCTCAAGAAAAGGAAACTGTCACATTCCAGATCTCATATCCCAGATCGCAGATCGCACATCGCACATCCCAGATCATTCTTGAATGTATTTCACAACCAGGTCGCCGACCTCGGTGGTGCTCACGCCCATCATCCCCGCTTCCATGCTTTTCATGTGCTTTTCAACTACGTCTATCACGGCCTGTTCTACCCGCCTCGCGGCCTCCGGTTCCCCAAGATGGTCCAGCATCATCTGACCGGCCAGAATAGCGGCCAGGGGATTGATCAGGTTTTTCCCCGTATATTTTGGAGCAGAGCCGCCAATGGGCTCAAACATGGAAGTCCCCTCTGGGTTGATGTTTCCTCCCGCAGCGATGCCCATCCCTCCCTGGATTGTAGCCCCAAGGTCCGTGATGATGTCTCCGAACATATTGTCGGTCACGATCACGTCGAAGCGTTCTGGGTTCTTGACCATCCACATGCAGATCGCATCCACATGGGCATAGTCTCGCTCTATTTCAGGATACTCCTGACCTATCTCATGGAAGGCCCTCTCCCACAAGTCAAAGGCATAGGTGAGGACGTTGGTCTTGCCACAGAGAGTGAGCTTGTTTCTCTTGTTTCGCTTCCGGCAATACTCAAATGCGTATCGTAGACACCTCTCCACACCCTTTCGGGTGTTGATAGACTCCTGGACAGCGATCTCGTCTGAGGTTCCCTTTCTCAGAAACCCTCCACCACCGGTGTAAAGCCCCTCGGTGTTCTCGCGGACCACCACGAAATCAATGTCCTCTGGCCCCTTGTCCTTCAAAGGGGTCTCCACCCCCGGGTAGAGCTTCACGGGCCGAAGATTGACGTACTGATCTAAGGAGAACCTCAGTCTAAGAAGGATCCCCTTCTCCAGAATCGCCGGTTTCACATCCGGATGGCCGATGGCTCCCAGATAAATAGCGTCCAGTTGGCCCAGCTCTTCGATGGCCAAATCGGGGAGTATCTCGCCTGTTCTCAAATACCTTTCCCCCCCAAAATCGTATTGGATGAAGTCGAACTCAGCGTCCGTCTTCTCCGCTACCGCCTTTAAGATCTTCAGTCCTTCGGCGACAACCTCAGGTCCTGTCCCGTCCCCGGGAATCACCCCGATCCTATGTGTTTTCCCCATCTAGTTCCTCCTTCTCGCGATATGCTCCATCAAGCCTCCATCATCAATGATCCTCTGCATAAAGGGAGGGATTGGACTGGACTTAAAGACGCGACCGGTCATCTCGTTTCTGATCTCCCCCCTGTCTAGATCCACCTCAAGCTCATGGCCATCCTCGGTCCCGTCGACGGCCTCACCGCTTTCTATGATGGGCAGCCCCATGTTGAAGGCATTTCGATAGAATATTCTGGCAAAACTCCTGGCAATAACACAGGATATCCCTTTTGCCTTTATGGCAATCGGAGCATGCTCCCTGGAAGAACCGCAACCAAAATTTGAATCAGCAATGATAATATCGCCCTGTTTGACCTCTTTGACAAACTTGGGGTTTTCATCCTCCATGCAGTGTCGAGCCAGCTCTTCTGGATCCGATACGTTGAGATAGCGGGCAGGGATAATGGCGTCGGTATCTATGTTGGAGCCAAATCTCCAGGCCCTTCCCCTAAATTTCATCATCAATGGCCTCCTTTCTCCATCTTCAATCCCTATCCATGGTCCAGCTCATCCGGCCCGGCTATCCTTCCTAAAACCGCCGATGCCGCCGCCACTGCGGGGTTGGACAGATAGACTTCACTCTCTGGATGACCCATCCTCCCGACGAAATTCCTGTTGGTAGTGGCGATAGCCCTTTCACCTTTTGCCAAGACCCCCATGTAGCCTCCCAGGCAAGGCCCACAAGTCGGGGGGCTGATAACGGCACCGGCATCCAGAAAGACCTCGAACAGGCCGTCCTTCATGGCCTGTCGATAGATGGATGGAGTGGCTGGGATGATGATCAGTCTGGTGTTCGGTGAGATTCTATGTCCCCTCAGTACCTTCGCAGCCGTCTGTAGATCTTCCAACCATCCATTGGTACAGGATCCGATCACTGCTTGATCGATCGGGATCTCTCCAATCTCACTGATTCCTCTCGTATTGCTAGGAAGATGGGGGAAGGCAACCTGTGGCTCGATGTTGGATACGTCAAATTCCCTAATCTCCTCGTACTTAGCTCCCTTGTCGCTTGCGTAGAAACAATACTTCCGTTTTGCCCTTGCTTTCACATACTGCTTGGTTACCCGATCTGGAAGGAATATGCCGTTCTTGGCGCCAGCCTCGACGGCCATGTTGGCCATAGTGAAACGCCCTGCCATGGGAAGGCTTTCAATCGTCTCTCCTGTGAATTCGATTGCTCTATACAAGGCCCCGTCCACCCCGATCTCTCCGATCGTGTAGAGGATCAGGTCCTTTCCTTCCACCCAGGGCCTGAGTTCTCCCCGATATATCAGCTTGGTCGTCTCAGGAACCTTGAACCAGAGCTCACCCGTAACCATCGCTGCCGCCAGGTCTGTGCTCCCTACGCCAGTGGAAAAAGCCCCAAGAGCCCCATAGGTGCAGGTGTGGCTGTCTGCTCCCACAACGAGGTCACCTGGAAGTACAAGTCCCTGCTCTGGAAGGAGCGCGTGCTCGATCCCCACTTGGCCTACTTCATAGTATTGCGTAAGCTCCTGCTCACGGGCAAAGGTCCTCAAAATCTTGCACTGCTCGGCGGACTGGATGTCCTTGTTCGGGGCAAAGTGATCTGGAACCAGAATAACCTTTTCTTTGTCGAATACATTCTTGGCACCAGTCCTTCTGAACAGTTCAATAGCTATCGGGGCTGTAATATCGTTCCCTAAGGCAAGGTCCACCTTCGCGTTAATCAGTTGACCTGGGCGAACCTCTGCCAGGCCGGCATGGGCAGCCAGGATTTTCTCTGTTATTGTCATCTCCATCCCGATAGTGCCTCCATATGTTTTCATACCTCTATACCCGTCGGTTTGTAAACCGCGTCCACCGTGATTCGTATCCAAGAATGCCATATTCTGGCGATAGCTGCAAAGTGCGTGCTACAGTTAGGGGAAGATTGCCAGAGTCCTGCCATGCATTGACATCACAGGGTTTTGTGACTATTATTTCATGCCCTATGTCCTTGGAACAGGAGTTTCCTGACTTTTGGGTGCATCACCTTTCTAATCTGTTGATTATATTGTGCCCTGTAGTTTTCGTATGTGAACACTGTTGTTCTTTCGCTCCGAAGCTCCCCGACACTATTCATTGAAAAAGGACCGAGAAAAGGGTATGCTGAAGGGTCTGATCATCAGTTTACGTTAAGTGAATTCTCAGATTCATGGCCCATTACCAGAGCCCTAAAACGGCGGAGACCGATGCGGAGATGACTGACCGACATATGAGGAGGAGAAAAACCTCCCTGGAAAAGTCGACCCATTATCAGATCGGTGAATTGGCTACCATGGTGGGACTCACCACCCGAACCATTCGGTATTACGAGGAAATCGGGCTTCTCAATTCGGTGAAACGTGTAGAGGGGGGAAAACGAATCTACACAGACAAAGACTGCCAGCGGCTGAGATTTGTCAAGCGTCTGAAACACCTGGGACTGACCCTGGCGGAGATGCAGGAGCTTGAGGACATCTATCAGATCCATCGAACCAACCGCAAGGTGCTCCCGAGACTGCTCGAACTCCTACAACATCATACGAATCGCATTGACGAGCGAATTCAGAATCTTAGCAAACTCAAAAACCAGATCATCGACTATCAAGAAAGAATCAAATCCAAGCTGAACGAGGGGGTGGAGTAGGGACATTTGACAGAGTTCTTTGACCAAGGAGAAGGAAGCGATGGATCAAGTTGTTATCACAAGTGCGGTCAGAACGCCCATAGGAAACTTCATGGGGGGGCTGAGTGGTTTCTCAGCAACAGACCTCGGGGCTTTGGTCATCACGGAGGCGATTCGACGATCGGGAATCGAAAAGGATGACGTCGACGAGGTCATCATGGGAAATGTTCTTCCCCATGGCCTTGGGCAGAATCCTGCACGTCAGGCCATGATCAAGGCCAAACTCCCTATGGAATCGTGCGCCACGACAATCAACAAGGTCTGCGGTTCTGGATTGAAGGCCGTGATGATGGGTGCCCATTCCATCATGGCGGGAGATGCTGAGGTTGTCGTCGCAGGAGGCATGGAATCCATGAGCCGGGCCCCCTACTATCTCGACAAGGCCAGGGATGGATACCGGCTTTGGGACGGAAAATTGATCGATGCGATGGTCCATGACGGTCTGTGGGATGTAGTAAGCGACTTCCACATGGGCTACACGGCGGAATTGGTCGCTCAGAAGTTTCAGGTCTCTCGCCAAGATCAGGATCGGTTTGCTTTCGAGTCAAATGAAAAAGCTCTTAATGCAACCGCTGAGGGCAAGTCCAGAGCAGAGATTCTCCCGGTTGAGATACCCCAGAAGAAGGGCAGCCCGATCATTCTTGACCGAGACGAGGGGCCACGGCAGCCTGATCTGGAGGCCATGGCCAGGCTAAAGCCTGTTTTCAAGGACGGAGGGGTCGTGACGGCGGGTAACGCTTCAAAAATCAGTGACGGTGCAAGTGCCCTGGTCCTGATGTCCATCAAAAAGGCAAAGGAGTTGGGTGTATCTCCCATGGCGACGGTGGGAGCCCAGGCCGCGGCAGGAGTTGAGTTGGAGGACGTCCTGGTCGCGCCCATCAAATCCATTCCCGAGGTGCTTCGGAAAGCTGGCCTCTCCATCGAGGAGATCGGCCTCTTTGAGATCAATGAGGCCTTTGCTGCATCCACGGTGGCAATAATCCGGGAGCTTGGCCTCGATACCCGAAAGGTCAATGTGAGGGGCGGGGCCGTTGCCCTCGGACATCCTATAGGGGCGAGCGGAGCGCGAGTTCTGACAACTCTTCTATACGCCATGAAGGATGAGGACGCGAAACTGGGCATGGCTACTCTCTGCCTGGGTGGAGGGGAGGCGGTGTCTCTCATTGTTGAGCGCTAAAGATATCAAGGGAATCTAGATGACCGTCCGCTCAGGAGGTGCATCAAAGGCAGGCAGATCGCGGAAAGAGTTCGCTTGAGGAGCGTCCCGCGGTGCGGGACTTAAGGTTGGAGGACCGAGGACTTTGTCCCCTCGAGCCACAACACATAAGATTAGCATTCAGAGAATGTTGCCTCAAGCCAAGCCCATGGGGCGGAGCGATCCTCGAGCGAAGCGCTCCTGAAGCGTAGCATAGCGCAGCGATCCTTAGACCGCTGCCCAGCAAGCTATGTCGCGAACTTAATTGATTGGAGCTCAAACAAAAAGGGGGGAGGTATGGAAATAAGAACTGTTGGCGTCATCGGGGCTGGACAGATGGGAAACGGCATTGCTCAGGTCGCGGCTGCCTCTGGCCTTAGCGTGGTCATGAGCGACATCACAGACGAACTCGTTCAGAAGGGATTGGCAACCATAGGCAAGAACCTCGACCGGTCTGTTCAGAAGGAAAAGATCACCTCACAGGACAAAGACCAAATCATCGCCAGAATCAGCGAAACGACCCGAATGGAAAATATGGGCCGTGCGGATTTGGTGGTTGAGGCAGCCACAGAGAACGAGTCTCTGAAACTTGAGATTTTCAAAAGCCTCGATGAAATCTGTCGGAAAGACGTCATTCTTGCCACCAATACGTCCTCCATCTCTATCACTAAGATCGCTTCTGCCACAGAAAGACAGGACCGTGTGATTGGGATGCACTTCATGAATCCCGTACCCGTGATGAAATTGGTGGAGATCATTCGGGGCTTGGCCACATCAGATAAGACCTTTGCGAAAGTCAAGAGCCTCAGCGAACACATGGGCAAGACGCCTCTGGAGGCCCAGGATTTTCCTGGATTCATCTCCAACAGGATTCTCATGCCCATGATCAATGAGGCGGTATATGCGCTATTTGAGGGAGTGGGAAGCCTCGAGGCTATAGACGGAGTGATGAAGCTGGGAATGAATCACCCCATGGGGCCACTGGCACTGGCAGACCTGATTGGTCTCGACACCTGCCTGGCCATCATGGAGGTTCTCTATCAGGGTTTTGCGGATTCCAAGTACCGTCCCTGCCCCCTCCTCAAAAGATATGTTGATGCTGGGTATCTGGGAAGAAAATCCGGAAGAGGGTTCTACACATACTAAATCAGATTATTATGAATTCGAAGCACGAAATCCGAAATTGGAATGCTGTTTAATGTCACCGCTGAGACGCAGAGGTCGCAGGAGCGGCCCTAGAGGCCTTGAGGATGGAGGCAGAAGATTTCAAGCCTCAAACCTCAAGCGAAGCGGCAGCCGAGTGATCCTCAAGCCTCCGCCTGCAAAGCACTTTATGTCTCTGCGGTGAGCAATACGGGTTAATCACTAGATCCATTCTTTTAATTGATGCGAGTCAAATGGATTTCACGTTAACATCTGAGCAGGAAATGATTCGGGACATGGTCAGGGATTTTGCAGAGAAGCACATCAGGCCCGTGGCTGCCCAACTGGACGAAAACAAGGAGTTTCCCCATGAGAATCTGAAGAAAATGGCTGACCTTGGACTGATGGGGATGAACGTCCCTGTAAAGTATGGAGGTTCGGAGGTTGGTGCGGTGGCTTATAGCCTGGCTGTCACCGAAATCGCGAAGGCCTGTGCCTCGCATGCCGTAACCACCGCTGTAACTAACATGGTCGCTGAGGTCATCTATGAATTTGCATCTGATGCCTTGAAGGAAAAGCACATTCCCAAACTCTGCAATGGTCATTATCCAGCCGGGGCCTTTGCGATCACAGAGCCCCACACCGGTTCCGATGCCGCAAACATCAGGGCCATGGCCGTAGTCGACGGAGACTCTTTTGTCTTAAATGGGAGGAAAAGCCTCATTACCAGTGGGGAGCAGGCCGGTGTCGTCGTGGTCTGGGCCGTCACGGACAGAACCGCTCGAAAAGGAAAGGGAATTAGTGCTTTTCTAGTTGAACAGGGAACCTCTGGCTTTGTCATTGGGAAAGCCGAAACCAAGATGGGCCACAGGGCCTCTTCCATGCATGAACTCGTCTTTGACAACTGTCGCATCCCCAGGGAATGCCTTCTGGGTCAGGAGGGTGATGGTTTCAAAATTGCCATGGTGGAGCTTGATGGGGGCCGAATCGGGATCGCCTCCCTGGCCATCGGTGTCGGATCGGCAGCCATCGAATATGCAACCCAGTACGTGAAAGAGAGGGAAGCTTTTGGCCAGAAGCTATCCAGGTTTCAGGCCATTCAGTGGATGATTGCCGACAGCTACACCGAGCTTGAGGCGGCCCAGCTACTCACCCTCAGAGCTGCTTCTCTCAAAGAAAGTGGCCAGGGATTTACCAAGGAGGCTTCCATGGCAAAACTCCTTGCCACAGAGACGGCAAAAGAGGTTGCCCTTCGATCGGTTCAGATGCTGGGTGGATATGGTTATACCACGGAATACCCGGTGGAGCGATATCTGAGGGATATTATTGGAACGACCCTTTACGAGGGAACCTCGGAAGTGCAACGGATCGTGATTTCTCGTGAAATCCTTGGCAGATAAGGTCCATATCGCGTGAATTCTTTCGACGAATTAATGTATATTCATTAGCAGCTGCAAATCAATGTGTTCTCCGATTGTATCAATGCCGAAGCCTCTGGGCCCCTCCTATCGCCCTGAATTCAGGATTCTTAGCAAAATCGAGGATGTCACGCATGCTAATGGTTGAAAACGATTCTTTCTATGAGAAATATGAGCTGTTCGGCTGTATCCAGTGCGGAAAGTGCACAGGCGGCTGCCCCGTGTCACTCAACTCTCCCCTGAACATCCGACGCCTCATGCAGGAGGCCCTGGTTCTGGACGATCTAGAGTCTATCTATCAAAGGGACGATCTCTGGGCGTGCACAGCCTGCAAAACATGCACTATCCGCTGCCCCCGAGAGTTACGACCTTCTGATCTGATCATTGGCATGCGCACGGCACTTATCGAGGAGGGCCATATTCCTAAGACTGTCATCGAAGCCCTTGAAAGCGCTTACAAGTATGGAAATCCCTGGGGAGCAGTGAAAAACAAGAGGAGCGAGTGGGCCCAGGGACTTGACCTGAAGGTTCTATCCGAGGAATGCCATGCGGAGCACCTGTATTTTGTGTGTTGTACCGCGGCCTATGACACCCGGGTGCAGAACGTGGCCCGATCCATGGTTACATGTTTTCGCCAGGTAGGCCTTGACTTTGCCATCCTCGGAAACGACGAGACCTGTTGTGGAAGTGAGATTCGGAGAATGGGCGAAGAGGGCCTCTTCGAAATGCTCATGGAGCAAAACGCAGAGAGTTTCAAGGCACTTAATGTTCGCTCCATCGTCACCACATCTCCCCACTGTTACAATGCCATGAAGAATGATTATGCCCAGGATGGACTGGTCGTTCGCCACTATACGCAGGTCATCGCCGAGGCTATTGAGAAGCATAATCCCTTCTCCAAGGAAATGAAGAGGGTGATTACCTATCATGATCCCTGCTTCCTGGGGAAGCAGAACGGCGTTTTTGATGAGCCACGAGAGATCCTGAAAAGCATTCCCGGGGTGACTTTCATCGATTTCGACCGATCGAGAGAGAAGAGCCTCTGCTGCGAGGGGGGCGGGGGGCGTATGTGGGTAGAAGCCTCTGATCAGGGCCCCCGTTCAGCAGAAATCCGGATTCGAGATGCAGTTGAGATGGGTGCAGAGATTCTGGCCACGGCCTGTCCCTTCTGTCTACTGACGCTCGAGGACGCCGTCAAGACGACCGGCAACGAGGAGAAGCTAAAGATCCTGGATATCGCCGAAATTCTGGTTGAAGCCCTGTGAACCACAGCACCACGAAGTGGGCTGCAGGTTGAGGTTTGAGGACCGCTCCTGCTTCGCTCGAGGTTTGAGGCCAGAGGTTTTCTGCCTCCAACCTCAAGTCCCGCTGCGTGGGACGCCCTTACAACCTGGCGCCGAGGGAGTTGATTCTTCTGTTTTTTTGACCGACAAAGTACAACGAAAGCTGCGGCGCGCAGGGCCTTCAAGAAAGGAGGATGTATGGACATCATTGTCTGTGTCAAACGGGTCCCGGAAACAGCCGAAGCCGACATTGTCATTGACAGTACGGGAAAAGGCATCGATAAGGCCGGACTCGTTTTTGACATCAATGAGTGGGATAACTACGCCGTGGAGGAGGCAGTCCTTCTGAAGGAAAAGTATGGCGGCTCTGTCACGGTCATCTCAATGGGACCAGAAGAGTCCAATGAGACGCTCAGGAGGGCTCTGGCCATGGGAGGCGACGAGGCAATTCGCTTGACAGACTCCGCATTTGCCGGATCCGACGGGCACGCGATTGCGACAGTATTGAGCCAGGCCATCAAACCGCTGCCCTACGACCTGATCCTGACCGGGGTTCAGGCGGAGGACGATGGCTACGGTCAGGTGGGACCTACCCTCGCAAAAATGCTCGGTATCAATCACGCGACTGTTGTCAACGGGATCGAAAGGATTGAGGGGAATACGGCCAGGGTCCATCGTGAACTCGAGGGAGGACTAGAGGAGATTCTCGATCTCGAACTTCCCGCTGTTCTCACCATTCAGTCTGGTATCAACGAGCCCAGGTATGTCTCCATCATGGGAATCCGAAAGGTGGCCAAGAAAGAGATCAAGGTTCTTGGCCTTACGGATCTGGGCATAAAACCTGATGAGGCGGGGGAGAATGGATCGAAAACCGTTATCGAGCGAGTCTTTCTCCCTCCTGTTGGAGAGGGTGCCGAAATGCTCGAGGGGACGGTGGAGAATATTGCCGAGAGGGTTGTCTCTATACTCAAGGAGAAGGGAGGGGTGGCCTAGATGGACGATATCTTTATACTCGCTGAACACCGGCAGGGTGAACTTCGAGACATTACTTTTGAAATGCTCACGAAGGGGAAGACGCTGTCCGAAGAGATGGGAAAGCCTCTCGTGGCTCTTCTCCTCGGGCACAACGCTGGTAAGATGGCCGATCAGCTCAAAGATCGGGCGAACAGGGTGATGCTCGTTGAAGATCCCAAACTGGAGAATTATAACTCCGAGGCCTATCACAAGGCCCTCGTGAATCTGATTGAACAGGAGAACCCCCTCGCCGTCCTCATAGGCCACACAGCCTTTGGAATGGATCTGGCGCCGAGCCTTGCTACCGCGATCAACGCACCTATCGCCACGGACTGTCTCGATGTCATGGTGGTGAACGCACGGTTCAAAGCCATCCGCCAAGTTTACGGAGGCAAGCTAAACGTTGAGGTTCATCTCAAGCCAGGTCAACCCCACCTGATCACCGTCCGGCCTGCATCCTTCTCCCCGGAGGATTACTCCCTGCCCGGCGAGATTGTCAACGTAGCCTCACCGCTTACAGAAGAAATCGCCTCCAAGAGGTTTCTCGAGTATGTGGAAGCTGCCGCGGGAGAGGTAGATATCACTCAGTCCCCCATCCTGGTTTCGGTTGGACGGGGCATCAAGGATCAGGAGAACATCACCATTGTGCAGGACCTGGCCGACTCCCTGGGGGCCGCACTTTCGTGCAGTCGTCCTGTGGTCGACAAAAAATGGCTTCCCAAAGAGCGCCAGGTCGGGACCTCTGGCAAGACCGTGAAACCTAAAGTTTACATTGCTGTCGGCATCAGTGGGGCCTTTCAGCATGTTGCCGGGATGAAGACGTCTGGGACGATCATTGCAATCAACAAAGATCCCAAGGCTCCGATCTTCAATGTTGCCGACTACGGAATCGTGGGAGATCTGTTCAAGATCGTTCCGAGCCTAAAGGAAAAGGTCAAGGAGGCGTTTGCTTGACTCAGGAGAAAGGGGCAAGGATAAAGGATCGAGGAAAAACAGGCTGGCCTTGAGATAGACAGAGCCCGAACTTCGTTCGCTTGAGGAGCGTCCCGCCGCGCGGGACTTGAGGACAGAGGATCGGGGACTTCGTCCCCTCGAGGCAGAAACCCTAGAATTTAAATCAAGGGATCCTGCCTTGAGCGAAGCCCATCGGGCCGAGCGATCCTTGAGCGAAGCGCTGCTCGACCGAGAACCGATCCTGGCTGGAATATCTTAACGCCGAGCCAGGTAAGAGTCAGGAGCTCTCTTCCACTACGAGGTCAAGATGGATTTTGAACTGAGCGATGAACAGAAGGATATTCAGCGTGCCGCCAGGGAGTTTGCGCAGGGAGAGTTTGACAAGGACCTGGCCATGGAGCTGGAAAGGGAGCACACCTTCCCAAAATCCATCTGGCAGAAGGCCTGCAAGCTGGGCTTCGTAGGGATCCATTTTCCTGAAGCATATGGAGGTCAGGGGCTCGGAATTCTGGAAAACGCCCTGCTGGTGGAGGAGTTCTGCCGTCAGGACTCTGGCATCGGGGTTGCCCTGACCTTGACCGATTTTAGCTCTGAGGTCATCCTCAGGTTCGGCACCGAAGAGCAAAAACAGAAGTATCTCCCACCGGTGACAATGGGAGAGGCGATTTCTGCCGGCGCCTATACTGAGCCGGATCATGGAAGCGACATCACCCGCCTATCGACGACAGCGATAAAGGACAGACAGGAATTCGTCATCAACGGCACCAAGACCTTCATCACCAATGGAACACTGGCCAACCACTTTGTGATCCTCTGTCAGACCGACCCAGAGGCTGATCCTCCTCACCGAGGGATGAGTACCATCGTGGTGGAACGGGGGACCCCAGGATTTGAAGCCACCGAGCTTGGCGACAAGATGGGCATTCGAATGACTTCAACGGCAGAGCTCTCTCTGTCCGAAGTCCACGTCCCCGTGGAAAATCTAATCGGTCAGGAAAACCGAGGTTTCTATCACGTTCTGGAGTTCTTTGACGAGAGCCGGATCGAGATAGCTGCCCAGGCCCTGGGAATCGCCCAGGGAGCCTTTGACAGGGCCCTTGCCTATGCAAAGGAGAGACGGCAATTCGGGCGAAGAATCGCGGACTTCCAAGCCACTCAGCACAAACTCGCTGACATGTATACCATGCTCGAGACGGCTCGCCTCTTGACGTACAAGGCTGCGTGGAATTATGACCAGGGCCGTATTGATCCTCAGTTGACCTCCATGGCAAAGCTGTACGCCGGAAGGGTCAGTGTAGAGGTCGCCGACGAGGCCATTCAGATACTTGGCGGCTACGGCTACATAACGGAGTACGAGGTGGAGCGGTTCTATCGGGATGCAAGGATCATGGAAATCTATGAGGGAACCCGAGAGATTCAAAAAAACACAATTGCGAGTACGCTTGTAGGAAAACCGAAATGATCGCGGACAGACCACAGGAAGGCAAAGCACTTAACAAGAAACAAGAATCATAATCACAAATGACATTGCGGCTGATGAGAATATGGAAATGCCAGCTCAGAAAATAGAGTCCCCAGTCGCCCTTGTGATTGGTGGCGGCATTGCCGGCATGCAAGCCTCCCTCGATATTGCGGACAAGGGGTTCAAGGTCGTCCTGGTGGAAAAGGAGCCAACCATTGGGGGACACATGGCCCAACTGGATAAGACCTTCCCCACACTTGACTGTTCTTCCTGCATCCTGACACCCAAAATGGTTGAAGTTGGCAGCCATCCGAACATCGAGGCGATGACTTACTCAGAGGTGATCGAGATCCAGGGGGAGATGGGTGATTTCCAAATCACCATCAGGAAGAAGCCTCGATATGTGGATTTGAAAAAATGTACCGGATGCGGTCTTTGTGCAGAGGCATGTGTCCAGCGGACGAGGATCGCCAACGAGTTTGATATGGGTATCGGCAAACGCGCTGCCATCTATATCCCCTTTCCTCAGGCTGTTCCTCAGAAGTACCTTATCGATCCAGACCATTGTCTGATGTTGACCAAAGGAAAATGTGGAAAAGAACCGAGATGCCAGAAGGCCTGCGGCACCCATGCGATCGACTTCAATCAGAAAGAGGAAAACGTCACCATTCAGGCCGGTGCGATAGTGGTGGCAACAGGTTACGATCAGTTTGATGCAAGACTAAAACCGGAATACGGGTATGGGCGCTATGAGAACGTCCTTTCTGGCATCGAGTTTGAGAGACTCTGTTCTGCGTCGGGCCCGACAAAGGGAAGTATCGAATACAATGGGGTAGAGCCGAAACGGGTTGTCTTTATTCAGTGCGTGGGATCCAGAGACAAGACCGTTGGAAACGAATACTGTTCACGGGTGTGCTGCATGTATACGGCCAAGCAGGCCCATCTCGTTCGAGAGCGGATTCCCGATGCCAAGATCACGATCTGCTACATGGACATCAGGGCCTTTGGAAAGGGATACGAGGAATTCTACGATCGAGTCCAGAAAGAAAAGATCATCTTCAGGCGTGGGAATCCATCCGAAATCTATAAACGGGGCGAGTCCCTCATGATTCGTGGAGAAGATACGCTTCTGGGAGAACCTTACGAGGAAGAAACGGACCTTGTGGTGCTGGCAACCGGTCTCGTTCCCAGACAGGATGCGGAACAACTCGGCAGAATGCTGGGGATTTCTCACACTCCGGAAGGCTTTTTCAAAGAGGCCGAAACAAAAGAAACCATCCCCACCTCGAAACCAGGGGTATTCCTGGCCGGTTGCTGCCAGAGCCCAAAAGACATCCCGGATGCGGTCGCCCAGGCGAGTGGCGCCGCTGCCATGGCCTGCATATGCCTGGCCGAAGGGCGAAGCTAGGACACTTCCTATGAAGATCGGTGTTTACATCTGCCACTGTGGGATCAATATAGCCGACCATGTCGATGTGGAGGCCGTCAGGGATTTCGCTAAGGATCATCCACAGGTTGTCATTGCGAGAGACTACACCTACATGTGCTCGGATCCGGGCCAAGACCTCATCATGAGGGATATAGAGATGGAACGACTGGACCGGATCGTCGTAGCCGCCTGTTCGCCAACCATGCATGAGCGGACTTTTCGGAATGTCATCTCCAAATCGGGTCTTAACCCCTACTTTCTGGAAATCGCCAACATTCGCGAACACTGTTCCTGGGTTCACCACGACCGAACTAGAGCAACGGAAAAGGCAAAAGATCTGGTGTCGGCGGCCATTGCCAAGGCGCAGCTTCTTGAACCTCTCCAGGCCCAGGAGAAGAGCGTCACTCCCAGCTCTCTGGTCATAGGGGGTGGTATTGCCGGCATGCAGGCAGCCTTCGATATTGCGGCCTCTGGCTTTCGGGTGGTACTCGTGGAAAAGACACCGGTGCTCGGAGGCCATGTGGCTCGCCTAAATCGGACTTTCCCTTATCTTGAAGAGGCAGAGCAACTGATCGGTCCAAGAATCGAGGCCGTTCTGAATCATGCCAGAATTGAGGTTATGCCCTTCTCTGAGGTCGAGAAAATCGACGGGTCAGTCGGAGAGTTCTCTGCCGAAATACGAAGGAGACCGCATTACGTCGACGGGGAGAAATGCGACAGATGTGGTGAATGTCTCAAATCCTGCCCAGTTGATGTGATCGATGATTCCAACTATCGCCGGAATGCGCGGAAGGCCGTTTATTTCCCATCCACCGACGGTCCAAACGAGATCCTTCTCATAGATACCGAGGCCTGTCTCCACTTCAAGGATCAATCGTGCGATCGGTGTCAACGGACCTGCCCTCAGGGGGCGATTGATTTCACTCAAGAGGGTCGACTCGAACAAGTCCAAGTCGGAACCATTATTGTGGCCACGGGCCACGACATTTTCGATGCAACAAAGAAGACCGAGCTCGGGTACGGGAAGTACCAGCAGGTGATCACGGCCGCGGAATTCGAGAGGCTGACCGCCTCTTGGGGGCGGACCAAGGAGACCCCAAGGATCGGCGATACGGTTCCAAAGGCCATCGCCTTTGTCCATTGTGTGGGTTCACGGGACAAGCAGGTGGGCAATGAATACTGCTCAAGGGTCTGCTGCACCTACACCGCAAAACAGGCGCTTTGGGTCCGGGAGAATATCCCTGATTCAGAGGTGATGGTCTTCTATATTGACGTGAGGACCTTCGGAAAGGGATACGAGGAACTCTACGAACGAGCACAAAAAAGGGGAGTGATCTATAAGAAGGGAGTCCCCTCGGAGATATTCAGGGGGGGGGATAAGGTGGTGCTGCGGGGTGAAGACGCCCTTCTTGGTCAGCCCTACGAGAAAGCGTTCGATCTAGTGGTCTTGGCAACGGGTCTTATTCCGTCCCAAGGCGCACAGAGTCTCAAGAATCTTATGAAACTATCCCTCAGCCCTGATGGCTTTTTCATGGAGGTCCACCCCAAACTCAGACCCCTCGACACGGCAGTCGATGGCATCTTCCTCGCGGGAACCTGTCAAGGTCCCAAGGACATTGCCGACACCTTGGCTCAGGCCCATGGAGCAGCTTCCAGAGCCACGACAACTCTTTTTCAGGGGAAGGTCGCAATCGACCCTGTCATCGCCGCTATCGACGAGGGGATCTGTTCCGGCTGTGGTATCTGCGAAGAGGTCTGTGAGTATGCTGCTCTGACGCTGGACCCTTACAGACGACTAATGACCATCAACACAGCTCTTTGCAAGGGTTGTGGCGCTTGCAATTCGGCATGTCCGGCCGGCGCCATCTCCTTGAAACACTTCAAACCAGAGCAAATTATTGCCCAGGTTTATGCCCTTTGTATGGGCGAGTGATCTGCCGGAAAAGCCTAATCCCTTTACGTCACGAAACCGGCATCACAGAACTTAAGGGAAGGAGGCACCGATGGTCAAAGAGGAAGAGTTCGCGGAACTGAGGCAGGGCAAAGGTCGGTGGAAAAAAGACCTGGACGAGGCTCGGTCGAAAGTTCCACTTCGACGCAATCGTTTTTCTACGGTTTCGGATCTCGAAATCGAAGGGCTCTACACTCCTGAGGACATCAAACACCTCGATTATTTTCAAAAAATCGGATTTCCTGGTCAGTACCCCTTCACTCGGGGCATCCAACCATCGATGTATTTAGGAAGACTTTGGACGATGCGGATGTTCTCGGGTCTCGGAGGGCCCGAGGAGACAAACCAACGCTTCAAATACCTACTCGAACACGGCGAGACCGGCCTAAGTGTGGCCTTCCACTTCCCTACCCTCATGGGCTACGACAGCGACTCCTCCATGGCAAAGGGGGAGGTCGGCAAGTGCGGTGTGGCAGTTGATACCCTCAAAGACATGGAGATTCTGTTTGATGGCATCCCCCTCGATAGGGTAACCACATCCATGACCATCAACCCCCCTGCATCGATTCTTCTGGCCATGTATATCGTGGCCGCAGAGAAGCAGGGCGTGAATCGAGAACAGATCAGCGGAACGATTCAGAATGACATGCTGAAAGAGTTCATCGCCCAGAAGACCCTCATGCTTCCCCCCAATCCCTCCATACGCCTCATCGTCGACACTGTTGAATTCTGCACCCTTGAGGTCCCTCGGTGGAATACCATCAGCATCAGCGGTTATCATATCCGGGAGGCAGGCGCCACTGCCGTTCAGGAATTGGCCTTTACTCTGGCCGACGGTATTGCCTACGTGGAGGCATGCATCGACCGTGCCCTCGATATTGACCGTTTTGCTCCCCGCCTCTCTTTCTTCTTCGACGCCCATATCGACTTCTTTGAGGAAATCGCAAAACTCAGGGCCGCCCGTCGGATGTGGGCGAGGATTATGAAGGAAAGATTTGGTTCGAAAAGCTCACGGTCCTGGATGCTAAGGTTCCATACGCAGACGGCCGGTGTCTCTCTTACCGCCCAGCAGCCATACAATAACGTGGTCAGAACGACCTGTGAGGCTCTGGCCGCCGTTCTGGGGGGAACCCAATCACTCCATACCAACTCCCTGGACGAAACCTATGCCATCCCCACGGAGGAAGCGGCCTTCATCGCCTTGAGAACCCAGCAGGTTCTGGCCGAAGAAACCGGAGTGGCCAACACCATTGATCCCCTGGCCGGATCTTATTTCGTCGAGGCCCTGACCAATCGAATAGAGGAGGACGCCTGGGAGTATATCCACAAGATCGATGAACTGGGGGGGATGGTAAAGGCGATCGACAGGGGGTACCCCCAAGCGGAGATTGCAGAATCAGCCTATATCTATCAACAGCAGATCGACAGTGGTGAAAAGACCCTGATTGGAGTCAACAAATACGTGACAGATCACCCACCCATCCCTATCTGGCGGATGGACCCGGCCATCGAGAAGAAACAGCTTGAGCGACTCAAAGCGGTTAAGACAACGAGAAACAATGATAGGGTGAGGACTCATCTGGAGCGAATCCGCAGAGGGGCCGAAGGTGATGAAAACCTCATGCCCTTGATCATCGATGCCGTGCGAGAGTATACCACCCTCCAGGAGATCTGTGACGTTTTCAGACAGGTTTTTGGGACCTACCAGGATCCAGGCATGTTTTGAAGATTCCCAGGGCGGGAATGTTGGAAGCGGCAGAATCTGCTAGGATCAGGGTTGTCAGTTTGCGTTAAGTGACAGAAACCACATGCTAAGCTGACCGAGCCAAAGGAGTAACCGTGAGCCCAAAACGAAAAATCCGGATTCTCATTGCTAAACCAGGCCTCGACGGACACGACAGAGGAGCACGAGTCATTGCCAGAGGCTTTCGAGATGCCGGTTTCGAGGTCATCTACACAGGCCTCCATCAGACGCCTGAACAGATCGTGGCGACAGCCATTCAGGAGGACGTGGACGTCATCGGGCTGAGTGCCCTTTCAGGTGCCCACGACTATCTCTTCCCTCGAATCACAGAGCTTCTCCGGGAAGAGGGAGCCGACGATATCACGGTGATTGGCGGTGGAATCATTCCGGAGGAGGACATTCCAGAGTTGAACAAGGCCGGAGTCAAGGCGATCTTCACCCCTGGAACCAGAATAGAAGAGGCTGTGGCGTGGGTTAAGGGACATGTGAAACTACGAGGTTGACGGCACCAATATTGCAATCTGTCTTCTCTGGTAGAAAGCTTTCTCACGTCTTTCCCGTTTTCGAAGGGGACAGTGACGCAGGGAGGAATTTCCATGATTGTTATGAAGGAAGGGAACAAACGAATCCCGAAGTGGGGCAGAAAAGTCTTCGCAGTAGCCGGGGGATTGACGGACTATAGGAAACGATTCCCGGAATATAAGCTGGAAGAGCTGGTCATGACCGCTTTCCGTCAGATGCTAGAAAAGAATGACCTCAAAATAGATCCTCTTGAGGTGAAGGGTCTCGTCAACTACGCCGTGTACGCTGAATTTGCAGACCATTTCCAGGACCAACTCCTCTGTGAGGCCAAGGTCCATGACTACCTCGGCCTCGACCCCCTTTACAACATCGGGGTGAAGACCGGTGGTGCCACAGGAGGAAGCGCCGTTCTCACAGGTGCCATGGCTGTGGCTAGCGGCTACGCCGATGTGGTCCTCGTTGCCGGTTGGGAACGAATGGATGAGGTGGATACCCGTACAGGCAACACGTATATTTCTTTCGCTGCTTGTAAGGACTACGAGACCCGTCTTGCACGCATGTATTCGGCCTACTACGCTCCTATGGCAAAGCGTTTCATGGAGACCTACAAGCTGTCGGAAGAAACCAGGGCTAAAGTGGCCGTCAAGAACCATCTCTATGCCTGCTCTTCCCCCTATTCCCAGCAACCTGGCAAGTACACCGTGGAGGACATTCTCAACAGCAGAATGTCTGCCTGGCCGCTTCGCTTTCTGGAGTGTTGCGCCATGAGTGTGGGGGCCGCTTGCATTCTCCTTTGTGATGAGAAGACTGCCTACAAACTCACAGACCGGCCCTGCGAGCTGTTCATTGCTGGAGGGAGTCATACCCTCCGGGTGGCGGATCGAAGGCACCAGGAGATTCCACTCCTTCCTCATGAGACGCCAGAGACGTACAAGGAACTCATAAAACCCGGATCACGATATCCTGGATTTGAGAGTTTTCTGGCCTCTCGGATGGCTGCCTGGTTCTGTTATCGTATGGCAGGCATCGAGAACCCACTAGAAGACTTGGACCTCGTCGAACTTCACGACGCCTTCACTATCAGCGACATCCAGACCTACGGCGATATTGGTCTCAGGCCTTATGGCCAGGAACCAGACTATATCGAATCTGGTGATGCCTATTACATCAATCCGAACACGGAAAAACCAGGGAAGTGCCCTTCCAACCTCTCAGGGGGCCTCATCGGCACCATGCACGCTGTGGGGGCAACGGGTATCTTCCAGGGGGTAGAGTGTCTCTGGCAGGTTCAGCAGAAATACGACAGATTCCATGGGGATCCCAAGATCTGGGAGTTCTGGGGCAAGAAAAAGCCCGAAGATTGGGAGAGTCTTCAGATTCCGGACCGCAACGGATGCCAGGCCGCTTGGGTTTCCCATGCCGGTGTTGGCTCCCACGTCACAATGGGAATCCTGCGAAAAGCATGGTAGAAGAGGAGAGTCTCATGGGGAATAGAAAAGATGAAGCCCAATTCATTGGTCAGCCAGCCAAGGTAATCCAGACGGAGCCAGCCATGGTCGTCGAGTGGCCAAGGACATTCTTGCATAGGCACACTTACGGGAAATTGACACCCTTTTTCAAGGGGCTCCAGGAAGGCAGGCTCCTTGCGACACGATGCACAAACTCCAAATGCTCAGAAAACCGTCTCTGGCTACCAGCGCGGGCCGATTGTCCGGACTGTCATCAACCGATGGACTGGGAAGAGATCTCTCATCCGGTCATTGGGACCATATACACATACACCAAGGTGGCCTACGGAGGAATGGGTCTTGAGATTTCCGAACCTTACTGGCAGATCGACGTCGAGCTTCCGGGTGTCTGTACCATCTTCAAGGGATGGCTCAGGTATGGAGAACCCAAAATCGGAATGAAGGTAAAGGCTGAATTTCAGAAGGTACCCACAAACACGATTCTGAACATCTATTGGGTTCCGTATGAGGAATAAAGTTTCTGCCGTGGTCCGTGCTTGTGATTCGTGTCCGTGGTCCGGTGTCCGTTGTTGCGATTGTAAGACGGTAGTGTTTCAAGAAACGTCGAGAGGAGTCGGACAGTATCCCATGGGTAATCCAAAGATCGAGATTAGCTCTGCAACTGACCACGGACAACGGACAACTGACGCGGTCCACGGACCCCAAAACGGAGAGGCTTGCCATTAGCGAGTTGCCAATTCGGAGGAGTGCCTATGGCGCTTAATTTTGACCTTGATGAGGAGCTGGAGAGCATCCGGAAAATGGTCAGGGCTTTTTCCGAAAAAGAGATCGCGCCGGTTGCCGAAGAGCTGGACGAGAAAGAGGAATTCTCCGTTCAACTCACACACCGAATGGGAGAGCTCGGCCTGTTGGGTCCCTTCGTCTCTGAACAGTACGGGGGGTCTGACATCGGCTATATGGGGTATATCATCGCCACAGAGGAGATTGCCAGGATCGATGGCTCCCAGGCTGCGACCCTTGCTGCCGGAAATTCCCTGGGGATTTATCCCATCTACACCTTTGGAAGCGAGGAGCAGAAGCGCCAGTGGCTTCCAGACCTCTGTGCCGGTCAAAAGCTCGCCTCTTTTGGCCTGACAGAGCCCGACGCTGGCTCAGATGCTGGAGATTCGAAAACCACGGCTCTCCTGGATGGGGACGAGTGGGTCATCAACGGAAGCAAGATCTTCATAACCAATTCTTCCTCTGATATCAGCGCGGTGTGCATTGTCCAGGCTGTAACGGGTAAAAGGCCTGACGGACGAAAAGAGCTGAGCTGCATTCTGGTGCCCAATGGAACTCCAGGCTTCAGTGCCAAGACGATGCATAAGAAGATGGTCTGGCGTGCCTCCAATACTGGGGAACTCTACTTTGCCGACTGCCGTGTTCCAAAAGAGAACCTCCTCGGCCGACAAGGTGAGGGGTTTCACCAGATGCTCCAGACACTGGACGGGGGAAGGCTCAGCATTGCCGCCATGGGTCTCGGAGGGGCCCAGGGGGCCTATGAACTAGCCATGAAATATGCTCATGAGCGGGAACAGTTCGGCCGTGCGATTGGCTCCTTCCAGGTCAACGCTTTCAAGTTGGCTGATATGTATACAGAGATAGAGATGGCCAGGCTTCTTCTTTACAAGGCCTGCTGGTTGGCCGATAATAAGAAACCCTATACCAAAGAATCCGCCATGGCGAAGCTGGTGTGCTCAGAAACCTACCATCGGGTCGTGAACCATGCGGTTCAACTCCACGGAGGCTATGGACTGATGAAAGAATATGCCGTGGAGAGACACTATCGGAATCAGAAACTCCTGGACATCGGCGAGGGCACCAGCGAAGTTCAGCGAATCGTCATCGCCCGTCACATTGGTGTTCCGGGCGATCCGAGAGGTTAGGCTCTTTCACGTTAGCTAATTCGTGCTGAGAAATGTCCTCGGAGCTAATATAACGAAATCTCTGGGGTACCCGTCTTGGTGAAGGGAATGTCCCCGAAGGGGCGAGATTCCGCTGTGTGAGGCCACAATGCCGAGTTCGGAAGGTCGAACGACCGAGCCTTAGAACGGGTCAGAGATCTCGTTCAGTGAGCGAACGGAGCATTTCTCAGTGGCGACCAGGTAGTTTTCAATGGGGCTTGCTGAAAGAATACTCAAAGGCGATGTGAGGGCGGCAGCCCGCCTCATGCGGGATATCGACGACGATCTCCCAGATGCCTGGCATGAGCTGAAAAAACTCTATCCCAAGACAGGTCGCGCGTATATCATAGGGGTAACAGGACTGCCGGGTTCTGGCAAAAGCACCCTGGTCGATAAGATCGTAGAGATATTTAGAAAAGAGGGAAAAACTATCGGAATCGTTGCGGTTGATCCCACAAGCCCCTTTACAGGAGGCGCGATTCTCGGCGACAGAATCCGGATGCAGCGGCACAGTACAGATGACGGTGTCTTTATCAGAAGCCTCGCCACTCGCGGTTATCTGGGAGGAATCTCCAGGTCGACCCACGACATCATCAATGTCATGGATGCCATGGGCAAAGACATTATCATCGTCGAAACGGTAGGGGTCGGGCAAGACGAGGTCGAGATTGTCAACACGGCCCACACGTCCATCGTCGTAACAGTCCCCGGACTCGGAGACGAGGTCCAAATCATCAAGGCAGGACTCCTTGAGATCGCCGACATCTTTGTCATTAATAAGAGTGAACGGGAGGGGGCCGAGAAGCTGGAGCAAGAACTCCGAGTGATGATTGAGATGGCCCCCCCTCGACAGGACGGGTGGACCCCTCCCATATTCAAAACCGAAGCCGTCCTGGGAAAGGGCGTTTTTGAGCTGATCTATGGGGTATCCAGACACCGCAACTCTCTGATCGAATCGAAGAAACTCGATGGGAAAAACAAACTCCGGACCAAGAAACACTTCCTGAAACTGCTTCAGACCCGATTGCTGGAAAGCGTTCTGGGACGCATGGAGGAGGGCGAAACCCTCGACAAGATGCTTCAGCAGTTGGTGGACAGGAAGGGCAATCCCTATGGCTTGGTGGAAAAGATCATGAGAGAGCATTTGAAGAGCCATCTGAGGAGCGATCATGGAGGAAAGGGAAAAACTCATAGCTGAGACAAAAAGATGGGAGGAGACCACTTTCAGCAAATCTGTCAGCCGGTTTCCTGAGAGAAAAAAGAAGTTCGAATCTACTTCTCATATCGAATTCAAGCGGCTATATACATCGATCGACGAGCGCGAGGACGATTATATTGAGCGATTGGGATTTCCCGGTGAGTATCCTTTCACGCGTGGGGTTCAACCCACTATGTATCGCGGCCGATTCTGGACCATGCGACAATATTCCGGTTTTGCTACCGCCGAAGAGACCAACAAACGATATAAATACCTCCTGGAACAGGGACAGACCGGGTTGAGCGTGGCCTTTGACCTCCCCACTCAGATCGGATACGACTCAGATCACCCGATGTCTCTGGGTGAGGTGGGTAAGGTCGGTGTAGCCATCGATACCCTGTCAGATATGGAGACCCTTTTCGAAGGCATCCCCCTGGATAGGGTCAGTACCTCCATGACGATCAATGCCACAGCGGTCATTCTTCTCGCCATGTATCTCGCCGTTGCAGAGAAGCAGGGCGTAAAACCGGAGCAAGTCAGAGGAACCATTCAGAATGACATCCTCAAGGAGTACGTGGCTCGAGGAACCCACATCTTCCCCCCCCGTCCCTCCATGCGCATTATCACGGACATTTTTGCCTTCTGCAAAGACAACGTCCCTCAGTGGAACACGATCAGCATCAGCGGCTACCACATGAGGGAGGCAGGGTCCTCTGCAGTTCAAGAGGTCGCCTTCACCCTCGCCAACGCCATTGCCTATGTCCAGGCGGCCATCGACGTCGGGCTCGATGTGGACGATTTTGCGAAGCGGTTGTCATTCTTCTTTAATTGTCACAATAACTTACTGGAAGAGATCGCCAAATTTCGCGCTGCCAGGCGACTCTGGGCAAGAATAATGAAAGAGCGGTTCCATGCCCAGAAGCCTGCATCCTGTATGCTCCGATTCCATACCCAGACAGCAGGATCAACACTGACCCTCCAGCAGCCTGATAATAACGTGGTCCGTGTCGCATTTCAGGCCCTTGCCGCCGTTCTCGGTGGAACCCAATCGCTCCATACGAACTCTAGGGATGAAGCTCTCGCCCTTCCCTCGGAGGAGGCCGTCCGGATCGCCCTCAGAACCCAACAGATTATTGCCCATGAAAGGAGGCCCTGACCGACGAGATCGAGGCCGGAGCTGCGGCATACATCGAAAAAATCGATGCCGTAGGAGGGGCCGTGAAGGTCATTGAGTCCGGCTACATGCAGCGGGAGATTGCGGACAGCGCTTACCAGTATCAGAAAGGCATTGAGACGAAGGCTACAACCATTGTAGGTGTGAATGAGTTCACAATCACGGAGACACCTTCCGAGGAGATTCTCCGCATCAATCCAGAGGTTGAAAGAAGACAGAAGGAGAAACTGAACGAGGCCAAGAAGCGGAGAAACCAGGAGGAAGTTGCAGAGAGACTCGCAGCCATAAAGAAGGCAGCCAAGACCACTGAAAACCTCGTCCCCCCGATCATGGACGGTGTCAGATCCTATGCCACAGTCG
>Ga0111203_116_pt1 | contig 49221 bp, 42 predicted proteins | sample DeeMarSWOR324_28_FD_80373 | JGI IMG/M metagenome (GOLD analysis project Ga0111203, IMG submission 80373) | candidate division Zixibacteria bacterium SM23_81 | reverse complement strand
AACAACGGAAAAACTCCCATGTCAGCTTTTAGCGAATTCAAAGAACAAAAACAAGCCGCTTAATCAAACCCAAAACTGTCCGGCAAGCTGTTGACTTTTACAGACCAGAAGCAAATTCATCGAGACGAAGTATGAGTAGTACAACGGATCCACTTTCCCCGCCTCTCTCAGATGTCCTCGGCTCAAAATCTCAAAGATGTATCTGCGCCTCTAGCAGGATGACGACGGCGAAGGCAATTGAGGCAGCAAGCAAGCCTGGCCGTCGGCCCCTTTTTCTCCTCCACTCTTTTGGCACCGTCCAAACGCGTAGGCCTGGTCATCGACGAGACAGACCTGCTGATCTATCCGGGCATAGCAAATCTCTGAGGCAGACTCCCTTTGACACGAAGATGATGTCCGCTCAATATATACCTCGTCTTTTCACTAAAATCAAGTATTTTCTATAGGTTCAATAAAGTCCAGAAAAGTGCCTAACATCGCCTGAGAATCCATCGGCTTCCATTCCAGCCCATGAAAAAAAGCCTGAAAGATTGCTCTCCCAGGCTTTTTGTCATCCTCACGGACAACGATAGCCATCCCTGCCTCTATCCTGTCAGCTACCCAGACTCACGTCGCACAGCTCGGATCCTTGCCCAGCTTCTTCAGGATTTCAGGCAGGACGTTTTCCGGATCAACCAGCGTGACGTCGTCTTGCACCTCTCCCAGTATCTCCCGGGCGGCGTCCCAATTGCACTCGGGAACCATGAGCATGATGGGAAGCTTGTGGAGGATGCAGTTGTAGAGCACATCCTTGGCCGTCACGTCCTGTCCCCGATGGAAAACTTTGTGCAAATAGCCCACTATCAGGGAGATGTTGTCGCTGGGGGTGATATGCCCGAGGGTTTTTCCATGGCCGTCCCATCCATTGCTGAGAGGTAGAGTATCGACACCCTCGACCACCAAATTGGTTAGAAGCTGACCATCCGTTCCTTCCAGGTATCCTACGATCATGGCGTCTGATCTCCTTTCTGGTGAGTAAGAAGTAACCGTTAGAACTATCTAGTCCTGGCCATATATGCGGGAGCCTCGTTAGATAAGGCCCTGGTCCATCATGGCATCGGCCACCTTAATGAAACCGCCGATGTTAGCTCCACTGACGTAGTTTCCTGGAACACCGTACTCTTCGGCGGCCTGGACGCAGGTCTTGTGGATGCTGCGCATGATGCCATGAAGACGTTCGTCCACCTCCTCACGGGACCAGCCCAGGCCAAGGCTGTTCTGGGACATCTCCAGCCCGGAGACGGCCACGCCGCCGGCGTTGGCCGCTTTGCCGGGGCCGAAAAGTATCTTGTTGTCCAGGAAGATGTTGATGCCCTCGATGGTAGTGGGCATATTGGCGCCCTCTGAGACAACGTAAACGCCTTTTTTGACTAGATTCTGCGCATCCTGACCGTTGATTTCGTTCTGTGTGGCTGAGGGGAAGGCGCAATCTGCTTTGTGATCCCACAGGGGGTTGTCATTGGCCTTGGGATCCCGAGGAGTATAGGTGACATTCTTATACTTTTCGGCATATTCCTTAATCCTGCCGCGGCGGACGTTCTTCAATTCCATGACGAAAGCGAGCTTCTTCTCGTCTATGCCCTCATCGTCAAAGATGTAGCCGCTGGAATCAGAGAGAGTAATTGCTTTGCCGCCCAGCTGATTGACCTTTTCCACAGTGTACTGGGCCACATTTCCGCTGCCGGAGACCAGGCAAGTCTTGCCCTCCATGGTTTCGCCGCGGGTGGACAGCATCTCCTCGGCAAAGTACACCGCCCCGTAGCCGGTGGCTTCGGGTCGGATCAGGGATCCGCCCCAGTTTAATCCCTTACCGGTGAGGGTCCCGGTAAACTCGTTGGTCAGCTTCCTGTACTGGCCGAAAAGGAAGCCTATCTCACGGCCGCCCACACCGATGTCCCCCGCGGGCACGTCCGTTTTCGGGCCGATGTGACGGAACAGCTCATTCATAAAGCCCTGACAGAAACGCATTACCTCATTGTCGCTCTTGCCTTTGGGATCGAAATCCGCGCCACCCTTGCCACCTCCCATGGGCAGTGTGGTGAGGGCATTCTTGAATACCTGCTCGAAAGCCAGGAACTTGAGGATGCCGAGGTTTACAGTGGGATGAAAGCGTAGCCCGCCTTTATAGGGCCCGATGGCGCTGTTCATCTCGATGCGGAAACCGCGATTGACATGGATCTCGCCCTTGTCATCCATCCAGGGCACGCGAAACATGATTACCCGTTCCGGCTCCAGTATCCGCTCGAGGATCTTGGCCTTGCGATAATGAGGATTTCGCTGGATCACCGGCTCTAAGGATTCCACCACCTCTAGTACTGCTTGGTGAAATTCTGGTTGGGCGGGATTTTTAGCCTTCACGTGTTCCATAATGGAGTCCACGAACTCGGACATGAACCGCTCCTTTCTGTTGAGCTCCTCAGTTTGTGCTTCTAGAACAAAAAAGGACTGCGCTTGAGTCAAATTGATTCAAAAGGACCGTTGTCACTGATGCCGGTGACAGCGGGTTTTATTTGTGACTCAGATGAACCCCCTTTCGAAAAGACAGGTGACGATATTTGGTAATCTGATAATTAAATAATATGCATAGTCTCTTAATATTGTTTGCGGACTGAATTTTGTCAAGGTTTATTTCCCGAAAACCGAGGTGTTTTTTCCCGCATTTTGGGAAAAAGTGGGGCATTATTCCCATGCAAGAGAGCATGGTTTTTTTATGATTATTGTCATTCGTCGTAGCTGTTCGACGTATCGAGATGGCACTATTTTGCCTTAAAGAGAGGGATGTTTCTCCCATCGCTGAGGTTTGCGTCGTGCCCATGTTTCCCCAGAGGATAGAGTCTATGTGATGCTAAAAAAAATCGCCCGACCCCCATGGGGCGGGCGATAAGCGCCGTTTATAGATTATCGAGATAATCCCAAACAGATGAAACCACTTCTGATTACTAATCTCTGGGAACCATTTCTTCTGCTGATTACGGAAAGATGCCCCGCTCTTTATAGACCCTTTCCAGGCGACACAGGGCCACAATATAAGCGGCCGTACGCCAATCTGTTTGGTGATCCCTGGCAGTATCACGAACACGTCGATAGGCGCTGATAATCTTTTTATGCAGCTTTTGGTCGACCTCCTCGAGTTCCCAGGATTCGCTTCTCTTGTTCTGCAGCCATTCAAAGTAGCTGACGATCACACCCCCTGAATTGCAGAGAATATCGGGAATCAGGTCGATTCCTCGGCTCTGCAAGATCTCGTCGCCATCTGGATCTGTGGGTCCGTTGGCGCCTTCAGCCACCAACTTGACCATTAGCCAAGGCGCTGTCTCGACAGTAATTTGGTTTTCCAGTGCGGCAGGGATAAAGATGTCGGCTTTCGTTCTCATAAAGGTCTCGTGATCGATGGGTTCGGCTATCTTGTAGCCGGCAACTCCACCTTTCTGTCTGACGTGGGCGGCAAGGTGTTTGGCATCTAATCCCCGGACGCTGTAAATAGCCCCAGTAGCGTCCTCAACAGCAATAAGCTTACTTCCCAGTAGTTGCATCAATCGGGCTGCCCAGGAACCGACATTCCCAAAGCCCTGGACGATATAGGTGGCGCCTTTCAAATCGAACTTATGGTCTTTGGCCCACTCTTCGATCATATACACGACGCCCTGGCCAGTGGCTTTGTCTCGCCCTAGACTGCCTCCGGCTTCGACTGGTTTGCCAGTAACAACATGGAGGTCATTTTGTCTGCGCGTCGGTGGCCTCAGGGATATATAGGTATCCAGAATCCAGGCCATGATCTGAGGATTGGTATTCACATCTGGCGCGGGGATGTCGTACTCCGGCCCAATGGTATCTCCTAGGGCGAAGGTAAACCGGCGCGTAATCCTTTCAAGTTCAGTCCGTGAGTATTCGGAAGGGTCAAATTGGATCCCTCCCTTGGCACCGCCAAAGGGTATTTGGGTGATGGCTGCTTTCCACGTCATCCAGGTCGCCAGCGCTCGGACCTCGTCGATATCCACATCGGGGTGAAATCTCAAACCGCCTTTGAAAGGACCTTGTGCATTGTTGTGCTGGACACGATAACCGGTAAATATTTCAATCCGTCCATCGTCCATTTTCACCGGGAAATGGACCACAATCTCGTTCATGGTGGTTGCGAGAATCTTACGTATGTTGCGGTCAAGCTTCATGAGGTCAGCAGCTTTATTGAATTGTTTGGTGACGTTGTCGTAAACGCTGGCTTTCACAGGCTTGGGCATCTGTTCCACGCTGACCTGCTCGGCCCTCTCGCTGATAACCTTTGGCACTTTTTCAACTACTGTTTTACTGCTCATGACAAACTCCTTGAGTTTCACTTCGGCAACAACAGGTCTCAATGGGCCAAAGTTGCCGGATCCTCTCTAAGCGTATTCCTCACAGTGCCAGACGCCTCCTTCGGGTTTCGGAAAAGTGCAGGTCTCCCGGTTGTCGCAATTGACACACAGCCCTTTAAGCTTGCTGGTCTCGCTTTTCTCTGGAGCAGATGCGACTTGAGGCTTCTTGGTCTCCCCAGCGGTTGCTGATTGCTCTGGGACTGCTGTCTCCATTCGCGGATGAGAGTCGTCGAACATCTCGCAGAACAAGATCGGTTTCTTCGAGTTTTTTGCATGAGCGCAGTTTGGTGCCTCGTTGCAAGTGGTGCAGAGACCCATGTTTTCTGGAATCTCCTGAATAGCTTTTTCTTTCACCACGGGGCTTTCTTTCCCCAGCCGCTTTTCTTCCAGCACAAGCGTTTTTTTCGCCACAAGCTTTTCACGCTTTGGCTTTACCGCCGGTCTTTCTTTTAGGGCCGTTTTCATCTTAAGCCTCCTTGAAAAAAGGACCCTGTTTTTCAATCTTGCGCCACGTCTCTTCTTTCACTGCCAATATGAGCAAAAGGCAAAGGTCGTGCCAAAGGAGACTCTAACGAAGCTGACAACACTCGAGGTCCCCATTGGATAAGCGGGCCTCTTGGCTAATACGTTAATAATCAATGAGATATAATGGAAGGGAGATATTGATGTAGAGGTTCAATTCCTTTCAAGGAGACAGATGAGGATTTAAAATGGAGGGAGTTTTTATGGGGAGATTTTTACCACTGGGGAGATTTTCCCCAATCTGTGAGGTGCTCAGGATGATGAGGACGGAGGCTGGTTTTTCAACTTTTCCCGGAGGGTTTTTCGATCAATGGCAAGAATTTGAGCGGCTTTTGTCTTGTTTCCATTCACGCTGGCCAGGACATTGCGGATATGTTCGGTTTCGACCTCCGCCAGGGTGCGATCCAGGCCCGTGCCTCGCAAAGCTGAGAACCGCATATGCGATGGCATGTCGGTAATATCTATGATATTCCCTTCCGTCATGACCACAAGTTGCTGGACTATATTTTCCAATTCTCTGACATTCCCTGGCCAAGCATAGTTCTTGAATAGCTGTAGGACCTTATCAGAAAAGCGAGGAATGGGCTTGCCAAACTCCTCAGAAAATTTATTCAAAAAATGATTTGCCAGCAATAAAATGTCGTCCCTCCTCTCGCGCAACGGTGGAATTGCAATAGCGATGACAGATACACGGAAGAAAAGATCTTCGCGAAAAGTTCCTTTCTTGACAAGTCCTGGTAGATCCATGTTCGTGGCCGCTAAAATTCTGACATCAACCTTTCGGGGACGTGTGGATCCGACCATAAAGACTTCCTTGTCCTGGAGAACACGAAGTAGTTTCACCTGCAAGGAAAGGCTCATTTCGCCAATTTCGTCTAGAAAAATGGTACCACCGTCAGCAGTTTGAAAGAAACCAGCTCTGGATTCGCTCGCGCCCGTAAAAGATCCTTTAACATGCCCAAAAAGCTCGCTCTCAAATAACTCCCCGGGGATGGCTCCACAGTTAATGGGAACAAATGGAGCTGATGCCCGCTGGCTGCTATAATGGATGGCTCTGGCCACCAACTCCTTGCCAGTGCCACTTTCTCCAGAGAGGAGAATGGTAGCTGGAGTTGAGGCCGCTTTAGCAATGGAATCAAACACTTTGCGCATCACCTTGGATTCACCGATGAGACCGTATGTCGAAGGGGCTTTTTCGGTTGCTGGAACCCGCTGCGTCCGGCGCATATGCAACTTGTCAAGTGTACGTCGGACCGCGTTGAAAAGCTCTTGGTCTGTAAAAGGCTTGCTGAGATACTCCTCAGCGCCAGATTTTACCGCTTCCACGGCTCCCTCAACGGTGGCATAACCGGTGATCATCATAACCTCAGTATCTTTTAGGTTTTCGCGAACATGTCTGATCAGTTCCATTCCACTAACTTTGGGCATCTTGAGATCCGTGATGATCAGTTCAACCGGCGTGCCCTCCAGAAATTTAATAGCTTCCACCACACCAGGAGCGGTAAACACCTCATAGCCCTGGGATGTGAGATTCCGCTGAATCATCTCCAAGGTGTCTGGGGCGTCATCAACGATCAATATACGCTCTTTTTGATCCAAAGGCGACATGCCTATTCACTCTCTTGTTCTTTCTGGCGCTGCTTTAAGGGCAGTTGAACCTCAAATCGAGTGCCCTGGCCAACTTCGCTCTCGACTTCTATGGAACCATCGTGGGAACGGACAATTCCATCGACCACCGCGAGACCCAAACCTGTTCCCTCATTCACATCCTTTGTCGTGAAGAAGGGGATGAATATCTTCCTCTTTACTTCATGATTCATTCCTGTACCGGTGTCTTCTACAATGAGCGAGACATGGTTGGGGGTAGCTGCTGTTCGTATGATCAGCTTGCCGCCCTCCGGCATGGCTTGAATGGAATTGACCACCAGATTGACGAGAACCTGGTGCAACTGCCCCTGATCGGCAGTAATCTCTGGAAGATTGGGCGATAGAGATCGTACCAGTTCAATTCCAGCTTTAGCACACCTGGATTCCAGGAATAGAAGCCCTTCTTCAATCAGCTTGTTTAAATCCAGTTGCGTTTTCTGAGGGGGGGTTTGCCGGGCGAAAAGCTTCAGCTTGTTGACGACTTCGCGGGCGTACAGTGAGGCATTTATTATTTTTTCCACATCCTGCCTTGTCTGATCGGGTATTTCCGCTCCCTTTTGGGCCAGCTGCGCGAATCCCAGGATATTCCCCAGGGGCTCATTTAACTCGTGGGCAACCCCTGCAGCCAGCTGCCCAATGGTGGCCAGGCGATCCGCATGTCTCAGCTGATCTTGAAGCTTCACTCTATCCTCTGCTGCCTCTCTCCGCTCGATGATCAGAGCCACCTGCCTAGCGATAGTGTTAATCAGGCTTCGCTCCTCCTTCAGGAATGGGCCTTCAAACAAGTCTGGTTTTTTCTCCGAATAGACAACTTCGACCATCCCGCGCTCTTCTCCGCTCACGATAATATTCGCTACCTGCCTCTGATCACTATCTAGAAAGCCCGGCGTTGCATAAATGCGTTCGTCAACTATAATTCTACCGTGCGTGATCTCTGGATATTGCCAGGCAGGAGGAAAAAGTTCGACAATGCTCTGGAGAACCTCTCCCAATGGTGCTCCAGGCCGTTCTGCAGCCTTGGCGATACCATAAAGGCAGGTCAGTTCCTTCACCCGCTCGCGTAATGCAGCTTGAGCTTGTTGATTCACCAGTGTCAATGCAAGAGTTTCAGCAACTCTTTCGTAGTGCTTGAGCTCTGTTTTTGTGAAGAAGTTCCTTTGTCGACTTTTCAACTGCAAAACCCCGATGTTCTCACGGCTGATCATCAGGGGGATTAAGGCCAACGACTTGTAGTCTTCCTCGTCCCAAGAACCATCAGCGCGGCCTTTTTCAGCGGTTTTTGGAGGAAGAAAGTCCGTTTTTTTTAGATCACCTGTCCAAAAACTACCTTTTTCGGTGAAAGAAGATAGAGAGGCATCAAATCGACCTTGGATAATTTTCCAAGCCAATCGGGCAATATTCTCATCGCACCTGGAGTGCGCGACCTTTTTCACTTCTTTAAATTGTAACTTGGACATGACCTGGAAATGGTAACACCCGGCCAGGCATAACACAGTGCGACAACGAAAATAATCGTGGTCTTCCTTTACCCAAAGCTCCATGGCGTCGCTAAGAGAGAATTCCATCAGCATCATGGAAACTTCTCGTAGGTAATCGACTCTAGGCACGCTACGATTCGAGCCACGCAATATTCGACGCGATAAAGCTCGAAAGTCCTCAGCCCGCTTACCACGACGGGTCGCTTTGGCAGTATATTCTAACTTCGCTTTATTCATGGCCATTTAGAACTTGCTAAGTATTATGATTGACCTATCTAGTAAATTACTCAACAAATCAAAGGATTTCAAGAGAAAATTCATAGCTATATTCTGAAGAAAGAGTTTATCGCTGAAAAAGTTTAGGATTTAGGCGATTGCCTAATTTCTGCAGCATATATTATGCAACTATATGTAATTCTGTACACTTACGGATCTTTAGTTGAGTAATGTATTAATTTTGCTCATGATTTTGGGGAGTAGCAGCTGCGAGTTTTTTAGCGTACGATGAAATTGTGCAAAAAACGCTCCAAAATGCGGGGGTCTCTGAAAACTATGAGGGGAACAACAGGTCGAGCTGGATGGTGAGGACCATATACACTTAAGCCTTAACAAGCTAGTTCCGAAGGGATTCTGTTGCAAAGAAAGAGAAGGGGCGTATCCCAAGGGAATGTCAGGTGCGCAGTACTATCCTAAAAATAGACCTTGACACAAGCTTGAGAAAATGGTATATTGCAATAATGCAATACGCATTGCAATAAACTTCTACCATATACTGCTAATGGACAGGAGCAAGTCATGGAGAAACAAAAACAGGACCGCTTTCTGTCAACCATTCTGGACAGCATCGCCGATGGCGTGTTCACCGTGGACACCGAGTGGCGGATCACCTCCTTTAACAAGGCTGCCCAGCAGATCACCGGCGTCTCCCAGGAAGATGCCATCGGCCAGCGCTGCAGCGATGTCTTCCAGGCCAGCATATGCCAGACGGCCTGTGCCCTGAAAAAGACCATTGAGACGGGTCAGCAGATCATCGACGTGCCCATCGATGTTCTGAACAATCGGGGCACCAGAGTACCTGTCAGCATCAGCACCGCCGTTCTGCGGGATGAGGCAGGCAAGGTGGTTGGCGGTGTGGAGACCTTCCGAGACCTCTCCGCCCTTGAGGAGCTGAAGAAGGAGATCACCAAGAGGTATACCTTCATGGACATCATCAGCAAGAATCACAGGATTCAGGAAATCTTTGTCGTTCTTCCCGATGTGGCTGAGAGCGACAGCACCGTTCTGATCCAGGGGCCCAGCGGTTCCGGGAAGGAGCTTTTCGCCCGAGCCATCCATGACCTCAGCTTCAGAAAAGAAGGGCCTTATGTGGTGGTCAGCTGCGGAGCTCTCCCGGACACCCTTCTGGAATCAGAGCTTTTCGGCTATATCAAAGGAGCCTTTACCGACGCCAAGAAGGACAAGCCGGGTCGCTTTAAGTTGGCCCAGGGGGGCACTATATTTCTGGACGAGATCGGGGACATCTCCCCGGCCATGCAGGTGAAGCTGCTTCGGGTGCTTCAGGAACGGGAGTATGAGCCCCTGGGAGCTACTGCTCCCGTCAAGGCAGACGTGCGTGTCATCGCTGCCACCAACAGAAACTTGGCTGAGCTTGTGGAGGGGGAACGTTACCGTCAAGACCTGTACTATCGGCTGAATGTGGTCAAGATCGATCTGCCGCCCCTGGCCCAGCGCCGGGAGGATATCCCCCTGCTGGTGGAACACTTCGTTCACAGCTTCAACCTTAAGAAAGGAAAGCACATAACTGGTGTGTCTGCGAAGGTCTTAGATCTGCTCATGCGCCACGATTTCCCCGGCAATGTACGGGAATTGGAGAACATCATCGAACATGCCTTCGTCCTGTGTCGAGGTAAGGTGATAGAGCTGGAACACCTTCCCGAGGAGATTTCCGGGAGGATGAAAGCGGCGGGAATTGAGGGAGAGGCCTTGGGCGATCCCCTCACAGAATCGGAGGCCAAGGTCATCCGGGAGACTCTGGTAGCAAATGCTGGTCACAGGGGTAAGACGGCACGGGCCTTGGGCATCCACCCCAGCACCCTGTGGCGCAAGATGAAACGTATGGGCATAAAGGCAGAATGACGAGAATATTGCAAATCCGCAACATTTAAGCACAGAATATTGCGATATTGCAATCAAAATGATTTGATGTTCTCGCAGAGTACAACGGCTTCTTATCTGTAGGGTCTTTTAAAAGTTGAGCTTATAGCGCTCCAGAAAAATCTCTGGCCTTTGGCATACTCCTTGCCTTCCACGAGGTTGGAGGTTGACCATGACCGCAGCCATTCCTGTCTTCGAATCGCGAGTCTCTCCTCGTTTCGACCATGCGCCCGACATGTTACTGATCACGATAGATGGGGAGAAAATCACCGGGAGGGAAAGGTTCTCCATGGGGGGGCAAAATCCCCTGGCCCGAATCAACTGGGTTTATCAGCGAGGTGTGGATGTGGTCATCTGTGGTGGCATCAACCGTTTTACCCTGCGGTCTCTGACCAGGCGCGGGGTGAGGGTATTTCCCTGGGTGACCGGCGATATCGAGGAGGTCATCCTGCTGCTCTTAACGGGGCAGCTGCGGTCGCGATTGGCGGTCGGGCCCGGAGGCAGATGCCGGCGATGGCGCCGGCGGGGGAAAGGGGAAGGCTCTCCATGGTTTCTGGGTTGATTTGCAGAGCACAATGCGAATTATTCATCAAATTCGATGGAGCCTTGAAAAACCGAGAGCCGAGATTTGAGAAAAACATAATGGCGATTGGCAATGGCAATAGAAGTGGCAGTTGGTAGTGGCAGTTGGCAAGTTTCCTCGAAGCACGAATCACGATCCACGATTCACGTTACCAGCTTCGATACCGCCAACCGACTCACGACGAAGGCAACACCCTATCCGCAGAGGCAAGAACCTTTGCGAGGCATGAAGCAAATCTATGAGTAGACCGTGCCACTAAGCATTTAGATGTTTCTTAGAAAGGAGGTGTCGAACATGCCAGGATTTGATGGAACTGGTCCTCGTGGTTTGGGACCGAGAACCGGCGGAGGTTTCGGTTTCTGTCCTCCTGGTGTGGGTCCTGCTTACGGTCCGGGAGTGTTTCCTCGCGGCGTTGGCCGCGGCGGTCTTCCCTGGGGCGGTGGCAGAGGTCGCGCCTGGGGTGGTGGGCGCGGCTGGGGCTGGCAGGCCATATATGGGGGATATCCGCCTCCATACTGGGGAGCGCCGTCTCCGACCCAGTGGACTCCGGAGCAAGAGCTGGAATCCTTGAAGGCCCAGGCGAAAGCCATGGATCAGGAGCTTCAGGCCATTCGTCAGCGCATAGGCGATATGGAGGCCGAGGGCAAGAAAAAGACCAAGTGAGAATTAATGGATTGCAAAGGGGGCGGTGTCCGCCGCCCCCTAGTCGGGGGAGTTACCATGAAAATCGCCATAACATCCACCGGCCGCACTTTGGAGTCAGAAATTGACCAGCGGTTTGGCAGGGCGAATTTCTTTCTGGTCATCGACACCGATACGGAGGACGTCCAGGTAATAGACAACCACCAGAATCTCAACGTTGACCATTGGACGGGCATTCAAGCCGCCGAGACTGTGGTCAATAAAGGGGTGGAGGTTGTCATCGCGGGACATTGCGGTCCTAATGCCTTCATGGTCCTGAAGGAAGCGGCCGTAAAGGTCGTGGTGGGCATCCAGGGCACCGTGGGCCAAGTAGTAGAGAAGTTCAAAAAGGAACAGCTTGAGTTCACCCAAAGTCCGGACGTTCCCGATCACTGGGGCTGAACTAGTGAAAACGTTTCTGGACTGCATTCCCTGTTTTTTTCGACAGGCCCTGGAAGCCAGCCGCATGGCAACCCAAGATGACCGGGTACAGGCTCGAATTATGAAGCGAGTTTTGCGCGAAACCGCTGACTTCTCCTTTAACCTCACCCCGCCACATATGGGCCAGAGAATTCACCGAATAGTGCGGGAAGAAACTGGCGACCCAGATCCTTACCGGGCTGAGAAACTTCGCTACAACATGCTGTGTGCTGAGAGCTATCCTCAGGTTAAAAAGATGGTGGCCCGATCTGAAAATCCAAAAGATTCGGCCCTCAGGCTGGCTGTTGCCGGCAATGTCCTTGATTTTGGTCCCCCAGGTTTCGACCTGGGGACGAAAATAGGTTCCATTCTGGAGCCAGCTCTTTCGGATGAGCTGATCATAGACGACAGGGCAGGCTTTTGGCAGGCCATAGATCAGGCTGAAGACATCCTCTACTTGGGAGACAACGCTGGGGAGGTCTTCTTTGATCGGCTTCTTCTAGAGCATCTTCCCCGGGAGAAGGTGACATTTGTGGTCCGGGGAGGTCCGGCCATTAATGACATCACCATGAGCGACCTGAATGACACCGGATTGAATGGGCTCATTCCGGTGATCGACAACGGATCCGATGCTCCGGGGACCATCTTGGAGGATTGCTCGCCGGAGTTCCGCCAGCGATTTGCAGCGGCCGACCTGATCATCTCCAAAGGGCAGGGTAACTATGAGACCCTCAGTCACATAGATAAACACATCTTCTACTTGCTGAAGGCCAAATGTCCTGTGCTGGCCAGGGATCTGGGCGTCCAGGAAGGGAGTTTGGTCGTCAAAGAGGCGGGTCTCCACAACCTCGATAGAGAGGATGCTGAAGCACTTGGAGATGGGAATCGGCCAAATGGATAATGCCTCCGATCAGTGGACCAAAGAACTTCAGGAACTTATCCTGGCGGAGGATCGTAAGATCTTCTCCCCGCGGGTGATCGATAATTATCTTAAACCAAGAAACTTAAAAGAGATCTCCGATCCTCATGGGGTATCGGTTATCACCGGCCCATGCGGTGATACCATGTACATCGGTCTGAAGATCGATAAGGATCGAATCGTTGAAATCGGGTTTCTGACCGATGGATGCGGTCCGACGGTGGCCTGCGGCAGCGTACTCTCTCAATTGGCCTTAGGCAAAACCATAACCGAGGCAGCTGCCCTCAATCAGGAGACATTGTTGATAGCCCTGGGTGGATTGCCAGAATCTCACCTGCATTGCGCTAAGTTAGCCGTGGACACTTTGCATCAAGCACTGAAGAATTGTGAAAATCAAGGAGGTGAGTCGAATGCCAAGGGGTGACGGAACGGGGCCTACGGGGAAAGGCCCGGGTACGGGAAGAGGAATGGGCCGGGGAGGCGGAGGAGGCAGAATGGGAGGCTTTGGCCTTGGCTTAGGTGGTAACTGCGTTTGCCCCAACTGTGGCAAAACGGTGCCGCACAAAAGGGGCGTGCCCTGTATGGGCATGACCTGTCCAAGTTGCGGGATGCCCATGAGCAGGGCCAGATGAGCCCATATGCGATTGTCGACATCCAGACCGGTTGGACATCAGAGAGGGGATGATGGACCATGCCAGGATTTGACGGGACAGGACCTAACGGCACAGGGCCTATGACGGGACGTGGTCTGGGTTACTGCATTTTGAAAGGTTCGCAGAAAGACGGCGATCCCGGCGTCCAGGGCTATGCGGGCCTCAGAGGTGTGCCGGTGAGCTATTCCTCCAGAGAGCCGCAAATAGATGGAAAGGAGGCGATCTCGATGCCTCGCGGAGATGGAACGGGTCCCATGGGAATGGGTCCCATGACGGGGAGAGCAGCCGGTTTGTGTGCCGGTTACCCCACCCCCGGCTTTATGAACCCCTATTGGGGTCGAGCTGGCATTTCGTTTGCACAAACGGGATACCCGACAGCATACTCCTATGCTGGGGTGCCCTTCTACGGACGCGGATTCCCGGCGCGATACTTTGGGCCGGGCTTCGGCCGTGGCCGTGGTCGGGGCCGAGGAGGGGGGCGAAGATGGTTTGGGCGGGGGTGGTAATGTTCACCTAACACTTTGTTTGAAAGGAGGATAAGTAAATGCCAGGAGGAGACAGAACGGGTCCCATGGGAATGGGTCCCAGAACAGGACGTGCTGCCGGCTATTGTGCTGGATACGACATGCCGGGGTACATGAATCTAATTCCTGGGCGAGGTTTCTGGGGCGGTGGTGGTTGGGGACGTGGCTGGCGCCACTGGTATTATGCCACTGGCCTTCCTGGCTGGGCGCGCTTTGGCTGGGGAGTTCAACCTTATCCAGCTTTTGGCTGGCCATACTCTCCCCAGATAGCTCCTGAACAGGAGCTGGAGGGGTTGAAGGATCAAGCCAAGTACTTTGAGGATGCCCTCCAGGAGATCAATAAGCGAATCCAGGAATTGGAGACAGCTGGTCAAGAGGAGAAAAAGTAGGATGCCAAGTTCTCAGGGGGATGGCCAACATCTCCCTGAGAACCTGCTTTTAGATCGAGGTGATGAGAGTGCCCATCTACGAATACCGATGTGAGAAGTGTCGGCATGTAACGGAGTTTCTGGAAAGTTCTGCAAATTCCACGGAGGAACACCGCTGCGAGAAGTGTGGAAGCAACCAAATGCGAAGGCTCCTGTCCGTTCCGAACGTCAGGATGGCCAGTGGCTCGACCACTCCAAGTGGTTCCTGTCCGACGGGGACGTGTCCAATCACATAAAAGCAGAAGGGATATTTCATGAAAATTGCTGTGACATCCACTGGGCCAACCCTTGACCACCAGGTGGAGGCCCGATTTGGCCGTTGTGCTTACTTTCTGATCGTCGATCCCGATACCATGGAGTTTGAGGGGATTGAGAATCCCAACATCGCCTTGGGGGGAGGAGCGGGTATCCAGTCAGCTCAGCTGTTGGCCCAGCGAGAGGTCCAGACAGTGTTGACGGGCAACTGCGGCCCCAATGCCTTTCAGACTTTTGGAGCTGCCGGCATTCAGGTGATCGTCGGGGTCAGCGGGCCCGTCAAAGAGGCTGTGGAGAAGTTTAAATCCGGGGTGTTCTCAGCAGCATCCGGGCCCAGTGTGGACAGCAAATTTGGTGTGTCTGGCGGCGCAGCGGGTGAGCAGGCCGCCCAACAATCTCCCCAGCCTGCCATGCCCGGACCCGGCATGGGGAGTGGTATGGGGCCAGGCATGGGTATGGGAAGGGGTATGGGAAGGGGTATGGGAAGAGGTATGGGAAGAGGCATGGGAAGAGGCATGGGCGCTGGTATGGCCGGGGGTCCTATGACAGGTTCCCCTCCTCAGATGTCCAAGGAGCAGGAACTGGATATGCTGAAGCAGCAAGCCCGGGCTATATCGGAACAGCTGGATGAGATACAAAAGCGAATTGCGGAGCTTGAGAAAAAGAAATAACCACAGCAATGGCGATAGCAATGGCAATAGGAGGGAATATACGGGCGAGCTGCGCTCGCCCGCGGTGCTGAGGAGATGGGATGAGATCAGCAATTGGCAGTGGCAGTTAGCAAGATTTTCACAAATCTCTAATTTCTAGTCTCGGTTTTCGCCGGTTCCCGGATCATGGGGGCCGATTCCTCTCAGTGGCAGTTGGCAGGAGCAGTTGGTGGGTTTTCTCGAACCACGAATAACGAATCACGATTCACGTTACGTGCTTCGAAACCGCCAAACGATTTGCAACTCATTTGCAACTGGGGAGTTCTTGCTCCTTAGGCTCTGTCCGCAGAGGGGGAGTCTCTGCGGGGCATAAAGCAAATTTATGAATAGATCGAGCTAGAAGTGACATCTTTAAAATGAGCTCAGGTGAGTTTTGACCATGTTTGGCAACATCATTTTGATTCTGTGTGCGATGTCCTTAGTTCCCAATTTCAATTTGGCTGGGGAGGTGGCCTCCGTGGATTCCGTCACCATTACCGTCGTTTATGATAACGAAGCTCTCGTTAAGGGCTTGGTACCTTCCTGGGGATTTTCCTGCCTGGTCCAGGGGTTGGAGAAGACCATTCTCTTCGATACGGGTGGGCAGGGGGAGATCCTCCTGGACAATATGGAGCGACTGGGTCTGGATTCTCAAGAAGTGCAGGTGGTCGTCCTTTCCCATCTTCACGGCGATCACACCGGAGGTCTGACGGATTTTCTCCGGGTGAATCCTCGAGTGACGGTGTATATGCTGGATGCGTTCCCCGATCACCTGAAAAAGGAGGTGGCGAAGAGGGATGCGAAACTGCTGACGGTTCAGGAGCCAGTGGAGATTTGCCCGGGGGCATTCCTGACGGGTGAAATGGGAAAGGCCATCCCGGAGCAGGCCCTCGTTATCACAACCGACAAGGGCTTGGTAGTCATCACGGGCTGCGCCCATCCCGGCATCATAGAAATGGTTGAGAAGAGCCAGGATATTGGCAAAGAACCTCCTCATTTAGTGATGGGAGGCTTCCATCTTTTCGGGGCCTCCCGCAAGCAGGTGAGAGAGATCCTGAGCCAGTTTCGCGGCCTGGGCGTCACCAAAACTTGCCCCTGTCACTGCACCGGCACAGAGGCCATCGAGATGTTTCAGGAGACATACGGCAGGGATTATATTCAGTGCGGAGTGGGTCAGGTCATTCATCTGCAACGCTAACTGTTCACGTCGAGGATTTATGGGATGATCATAGCTGTCGCTTCTGGAAAAGGGGGAACCGGGAAGACCACAGTGGCCACCAATTTAGCTATGTGTCTGGCCAGCAAGGGCCAGAAGGTTCAGCTGTTGGACTGCGATGTGGAGGAGCCCAATTGTCACCTCTTCCTCCGGCTCTCCTTTGATACTTCTGAGACGATCAGCTTGCCCGTCCCAGAAGTGGATCGAAACAGGTGCACCGGCTGTGGCCAGTGTGGTGATATCTGCCAGTTCAGCGCCATCGTGTGCATCAAAGACGCGGTGCTCACGTTCCCGGAGCTGTGTCATGGTTGTGGGGGGTGCTCTTTGGTCTGCCCTGAGGGAGCTATCTCCGAAGTGCCCAGAGAGATAGGGATCATCGAGAAGGGATGCGCTAACGGGGTTCACTTTGTACACGGCATACTAAAAATTGGGGAGGCTATGTCACCACCTTTAATCAGACAGGTCAAGAAGGAAATTTCCCTCAAGGGCACCAGCATCATCGATGCCCCACCAGGAACCTCTTGCCCGGTCATCGAGGCGGTGAAGGGCAGCGATATCTGCATTTTGGTCACAGAGCCCACTCCCTTTGGGCTCAACGACCTTGTGCTGGCCATAGATATGGTGCGAGCCTTGGGACTTCCCCATGGTGTGGTCATCAACCGAGCGGATGTCGGCGATCGAAAAGTGGTCGATTACTGTCACCAAGAGGAAATTCCCATTGTGATGGAGATTCCCGACGACCGGCGTATCGCCGAGGGCTATTCCCGGGGACAGTTGATTCTCGACTCGGTGCCTGAATATGAGGAGAAATTTGGGGCGCTTTTTGAGAACATCGTGGCTTTGACTCCCTCCGTGGAGGTGAAAGAGTGAAGGAGCTGGTGGTCATAAGCGGCAAGGGCGGAACGGGCAAGACCAGCATTGTGGGTTCTTTTGCAGCTCTAGTTGAGAGGAAAGTGTTGGCCGACTGCGATGTGGACGCCGCCGACCTCCATCTGCTCTTGGAGCCACGAGTGAAACACCGGGAGGATTTTCGCAGCAGCAAATCGGCGGTCATCGACCCGGGGCGCTGTGTCCAGTGTGATAAATGTCGAGAAGTGTGTCGCTACGAGGCCATCTCCGAAAATTACGTGGTGGACAAGATCGCCTGTGAGGGCTGTGGAGTTTGCGTCCACTTCTGCCCTGAGGAGGCCATAAAGCTCCAGGAAAACGTATCCGGCCAGTGGTTTTTGTCCGACACCCGTTTCGGTCCCTTGGTACACGCCAAACTAGGCATCGCCGAGGAGAACTCGGGCAAGCTGGTGGCGGTGGTCCGCCAGAATGCCAAGCTGCTGGCTGAAAAGGAGGGTTTGGACTTAGTTCTCGTAGATGGCGCTCCGGGCATCGGCTGCCCGGTGATCTCCTCCATAGCCGGCGCCACTGCCGTGTTGGTGGTGACCGAGCCGACGCTGTCCGGCCTTCACGATATGAAACGGGTGGTGGATTTGGCTGCTCATTTTCACATTCCGGCCTTGGTCTGTGTGAACAAATTCGACCTCAACCCGGAGCTGACCGGCCAGGTGGAGGATTTTTGTCGTGGGCGCAAGCTGAAGCTGATGGGCAGGATTCCCTATGACACAGTGGTTACCAAAGCTATGGTACAGGGAAAGACTGTGGTGGAGTATTCCAGTGGGCTTGTCGCCAAGGAGATTGAGAAGCTCTGGCGACACATTAGCTATGAGTTGGCGGGGGGGTAAATCCTTTGGCCAGGACACAGCCCGGCTGGGCCGATGTGGCTGAGATCTATGAGGCATGGTACCAGACCTCACGGGGGAGAAGGTACGACGTTTTAGAGAAAGGTCTCATCGAGGAGTCTTTGGGCCCAGCGAGGGGGCGTCAGTTGTTGGACATCGGATGCGGCACGGGCCATTTCACCCGCTGGTTTCGGGAGTTGGGCTGGCAGGTCTGGGGCTTGGACCTGGAGAGAAAGATGCTCTCGCAGGCCAAACAGCTTTCCGGAAACGACATAGTTTACTGCTGGGGTGATGCGGCCAAGCTTCCCTTCGCAGATAAGAGCTTTCATTTCTCCACCATGATTACCACCCTGGAGTCTACAGCACGCCCGGAGAAAGCCCTAGCTGAGGCCATTCGCGTGAGTCGTAATGGGATCATATTGGGTGTTTTGAACTCCCTGAGCCTGTTGGCTCTCGGTCGTCGTGTACGGGCCATCTCTCGCGCCACAATTTTTTCTCAGACCCGGTTTTACTCGGGTCCTGCGTTGATGAGCATGGTCCGGAGGGTATCGCGTCAGTTAGGCGTTAGGGCTAAGATGCGCATATCTTCTTGGTGGAAAGGCCCCTTTGGCCAAATACCACTGGCCCCCTTTTTTGTCTTGGCCATAGAGTTAAAGGAGTAGAAGGTTTCTCCAATTAATTTTCTCTGAGGTGTACCATATCCTTGGGGTTGTTATGCTGGTATCATAATTTTATGAGCAGAACTGGTAATTAAAGATGAGTTTTGATAAGTTAAGGAAATATTTGACAAAGTTTGATAACCCTTCAGGCTGTTGTCGTTCTCTGAGGGCCGACTCGATGTAAGCTATTATAAGATTGCGAAAGAAGCAACTTATCGCAAGAACAATTGAAGGCCGTTTACAAGGTAAATAATCTATATGAGAGTTGAAGGCGATTTGTGGCAGGTCGACTTACATAGAAAGGAGTGACGATGAGCGCGAAAGCTGGCCAGCAAACTGGCAAGGAGGCGGCCAAGAGCCTCAATCGAGAGGCCATGCAGGTGTTGGAACAGGAGGCCTTGAACAAGAGGATGGGCGAAATACAGCACAAGATCATGGTTCTCAGTGGGAAGGGTGGAGTTGGGAAAAGCACCGTAGCCGCCAATTTGGCCATTACTTTGGCTTTGGACGGATATCATATGGGCCTGTTAGACATCGATTTTCATGGTCCCAGCATACCCAAGCTGTTGGGCATTGAAGATCGGGTGCCCCGGATGGGTCAGGGGACCATTCAACCCATCGAGATGTCCGCCAATCTCAAGGTGATGTCCATGGGATTTCTGCTGAGCGCACAGGATCTGGCGGTGATCTGGCGGGGTCCTTTGAAGATGGGGGCCATCAAGCAATTTCTAAAGGATGTGGAATGGGGCAAGCTGGACTATCTGATCATCGACTCTCCTCCGGGCACGGGAGATGAACCCTTATCGGTAGCCCAACTCATCCCCAACATCGACGGGGCCATAGTGGTGACCAGCCCTCAGGATTTGTCGGTCATAGATGTGCGCAAGTCCATCACCTTCTGTCGTCAGGTGAGCGTGCCCGTGCTGGGCGTCATCGAGAACATGAGCGGATTGGTCTGTCCGCATTGTGGCAGGGAAATCCAGGTCTTTAAAAAGGGTGGTGGTGAACGTATGGCCATGGAGATGAACGTGCCCTTCTTGGGCAGCATCCCCATCGATCCTCAATTGGTGGAGGCCTCTGACAAGGGCGTGCCTTTCGTGTCCGAATATTCAAAGACGGAAACGGCCAAGGCCTTCGAAGGGGTTGTTCAAACTCTTCTGGTCGGAATGGGCGAATCGCATGGGAAGGAGACCTTACCCCCAGAGACAAAATCTGAGAGGAGCGCCCCCCAGAAAAAAGAGACTTCGTCCCTGAAAATCGCCATTCCCGTGTCTCAGGGAAAACTGGCAGCTCATTTCGGCCACTCCCAGCAGTTTGCCCTGGTGGAGGCAGAGGGTGGCCAGATTAAAAAGACCACATTGGCCACTCCACCGCCTCACGAGCCCGGCGCCTTGCCCAGATGGCTTCATGAACAGGGAGCCCAGGTGATCATCGCCGGAGGAATGGGCAGGCGGGCTCAGGGCCATTTTGAGAGCCAGGGCATCCAGGTGGTCATCGGTGCTGCCTCCCTCACGCCTGAGGAGTTGGTTCGCGGATATCTAGACGGAACTCTGGAGATGGGCGAGAACATCTGCGATCACTGAGGGAGGTATGCCGAGCCGGGGAAAAGAGATGGTGGATCTCAAAGAAGGACGGCGAGTCGCCGGAGTCGTGACGGTGACGACTCTCTTGGTGGCCTTGCTGAAGGCCGGCGTGGGCGTTCTCAGCGGCTCCATCGCCCTGGTCGCAGATTCCGTGCATACCGCCGCCGACGCTCTGGCTATCTTCGCCTCCTGGTTTGGACTGAAAATCGCCACACGGAAGGCCACCCATAAATTTCCCTACGGTTTCTATAAGGCAGAGACCTTGGCCACTCTGCTGGTCTCCGCCATCATCATCTACGCTGCTGTGGAGCTCTTTCTGGAAGGCCTGAGCAAAATATCCGTTGCACCGGATATCAGTGTGCCAGGAATAGCCATGGGTGTCTCCTTGGCCTCCGCTCTCTTCGCCTTTTTCGTGGCTCGGTGGGAGAGGCGCATAGGGATGCAGATAAACGCGCAAAGCCTGTTAGCCAATGCCGACGAATCCCGGGCAGATATCTTCACCTCCCTGCTGGTTTTAGTGGCCATCGGGGCCAGCTATTTCCTGGTTCCCTACGTTGAGGGAGTTCTCACTCTGGGCCTCGCCCTGCTGGTTTTCTACGCAGGGGTGAAGAATGGCCGAGTGGCCTTGTATGGTCTAATGGACGCCAGCCTGGATGCCAAGATGGAGAAGCGGATGAGCGAGCTCATCCGCACCACCGAGGGTGTCCGAGGGGTGGATGGTTTGAAGGTGCGTCGGGCAGGGCCTTTCTGGTTTGGTGAGGTCAGTATTGAAGTTGGGCGAACGGTGGATGTGACCCGGGGTCACCAGATCTCTCATCAGGTGGTAGACCGTCTGAAGGAAAGCTTTCCCCATGTAGACAGCTTTACCGTTCATATCGAGCCATTTCAATCGCAACGGCGAACAGTGATGATTCCTCTGGAGGACCAATCGGGATTGAGTTCTCACCTGGCCAACCATTTTGGGCGAGCTTCCTACTTCGCCGTGGTCCGTCTGGAGGGAGGGGATGTGCTGCAAACGCACGTGTTCATCAATCCCTTTCGAAATAGGGAGATTCGCGCCGGTCTGGCGGTGGTCAACGACTTCGTGGAGCGAGAGGGCGTCGATACACTCATTGTCAGAGAACTGGGCGAAATCGGGTTCCACACCCTTCGTGACAAATATGTGGAGATTTACAAAGCGCTCGATGGCAGCGGACACGAGAATCTGGCGGCGCTGACGGCCAGCCAACTTACCCCCTTGGTTGCCCCCACGCACAGATCGGATGAAAAGAAACATAACCCCTGAGGAAAAAGTTCTCCAAGCCCTGCGAGCGGTCATAGGTCTGGAAACCGGGCTGGGTATGGTGCACATGAGCCTGGTGCAGAATTTGAAGGGGTGATGAGATCAGGGGAGAGATGTTCCCGACCTTTCGGTCCACCTTGCTCGTCTGCCTGCTGGGCATCAAGATTCAGCAGACACTGTAAGGGTTGCCTGGGGTGACCAGGGTTTTGGAGGAGATTGACGGTTTCGTTTAGGCCGAGAAGCTGAGAAAGCCGCTGCAAGAGAGGGATAGCGTTATGTTCCCCATCGACGATCTCATCGCCACGTTGGGTCCGGACCATCCCGTTCAAGAGGTGCGGGTCGGTGCCTACTGGATAGCCGTGTTGAGTCGTCACCTGGGCTTGGCATCGGCTTTGCGGGATGAGTGCCCTGGTCACCCGGCCCGGCCTGTAGAGCAAGCTGGCCACTTGACGGAAAAGTCCGCCCTGGAGCTCTGCCAGTTGGCTCATTCGGATAGCCTCCTGGAGACAAGTATAGGCCTGGCGGCTATCAACTCCATGCTGCCTGAAGTTCAGGGAGAGGAGGTCAATGCGGAACAACTGATTGTGGAGAAAGGGACCGGCAAGGGGATAGCTATCATCGGCCACTTTCCTTTTGTGACCAGAATCAAGGATCAGGCCGAAGCTCTCTGGGTGCTGGAAAAACGACTGCAGCCAGGCGACCTGCCAGAAAGCGCAGTCGGCCGAATACTGCCCCTGGCCGATGTGATAGCCATAAGCGCCACTACATTGATCAACCACACCCTTGATGGGATTCTGAAAAGTTGTCGAAAAGACAGCTTCCGAATCATGTTGGGGGCCACAACGCCTCTCTCGCCGGTTCTTCTCGACAACGGTTTAGACGCTCTATGCGGAGTTCAGATTGCCGATCCCCAGATGGTTCTTACACATATCCAGGAAGGAGCCATCTTTCGGCAGGTCAAAGGGGTCCGGCTTGTGTGTATACGAAGTTGATATATCGTGGAGGAAGACTCATGCTCACCTACGAATATCGCTGTCAGAAGTGTGGACATCAGTTTGAGCGGGCGCAGGGCATTAAGGATCCTCCTGTGAAGCGATGTCCGCGGTGCGGGGGCCGGGTTCAGAGGTTGATCACCGGGGGCGGGGGGTTCATGTTCAAGGGTGGCTCACCAACGCCCAAAATTGGTAACTCTGCGCCTCAAAATTCCGCCTCCTGCTGTGGCATCACGAATCCCTGTAGCGATCCCAAACGGTGCTGTGGCCGTTAGCATTGCTATATACGGACTGGCAAGGGCCATCTGCTCTCAGTGTAGGAGGAATTGGTGAAAAAGAATTCGTACCTGTACGGCCCAGTGGTCTCTCGGCGTTTGGGGCTCTCCCTGGGCGTCGATGTGATTCCCTTCAAGGTTTGTAGCTTCGACTGTATCTATTGTCAACTGGGACACACCACCGGAAAGACGGTCAAGCGAGGGAGCTTCTATCTCCCTCATCTTATCCTTAAAGAGATCAAGGACACCCTGAAGTCCGGCACGACGATGGACTATGTCTCCTTCTCCGGATCTGGTGAGCCCACTCTAAACGCCGACTTGGGGAAGCTCATCCGTAGGGTTAAGAAAATGACGGAGGTCCCTGTGGCGGTTATCACTAATGGCTCCCTCCTCTGGGATCGACAGATCCAAGAGGAGCTGCTGGCGGCCGACGTTGTTCTGCCATCTCTGGACGCGGGTACTGAGGCGACCTTTCAACGAGTGAACAGACCTCATTCTTCCCTGAATTTGGAAAGGATTGTAGGTGGACTGGTCGATTTTCGTGCCCGTTACAAAGGACGTATCCGACTGGAGGTGATGCTGTTGGAGGGCATCAACTCCGGGCCCGAGGAGCTGGAGAGAATCCGGAAGCTCCTTCCCCGAATTGAGCCGGACTATATCGATCTGAACACAGCTGTCAGACCGCCTGCTGAGGGCCTCGCCAGACTTTTAACCTCTAAGCAGCTGGAGGAGATAAAAGCGTACTTCGGTGAGCGGACCGGCGTGATTACACAGTCCCCCTCGGTGTATGGTAAAAGACGTTCTGGGAAGTTAAGGAAGGCTCTACTTCAAACGCTAGGACGCCGTCCCTGCACAGTAGAGCAATTGTCACAGGCTCTGGGCCGCCACCGGCACGAAGTAGCCAAGCTCGTGGGCACCCTCTTGGAGGAGGGCCTGCTTTCTCAAAAAACTCATGGCCAGCAGAACTACTTTCTTATAAGGGAGCAATAGCCCTGGTTAAACGGAAAACTCATGTATGATGCGGAAAGATTCTGGAAAAGTGAGCAAAGGTATATTTTTTTCTTGACAAAACACTCTAATTAGAGTATAATTGTAGTGCAAGCAAAGAGTACTCGGTGTGGTTTTCGAAACAGGTTTTGGAAAAAGTTGCGAGAGAGAAGCCTGCCTGGCGTCCTTATCATGGTTCAGGGGGAACGGCTGTCCTCATATCCCCCAAAGTAATATTTTATGAAAAATGAAGATTTCCTCTCGTACACTTCTATCAATCTAGCTTACGTTATGAGATCTCCTTTTCGGCATTCTTGAGAATACGAAGATTCTGATGAAAAAACTCATGGTCATGATACTGATCGCCTGCCTGGGAGTAATGACGGGGCTAGCAGCCTTCGCCTCCGACGACGGGGATTGGCAGTTTTGGAGCTTGGGAGGCATGCAAGTGAATCTCTCTGAGTCATGGAAAGCGGGATTGGAACAGCAGTTCAGGTTGGGCGATAATATGGTGAAGCTCTATTATCGATATACGGACTTCGGTATTGCTTGGCGAGCGACCCCTTGGTTTATTCTGGGATGTGACTATGCGCAGATTTACGAGAAAAGAGAGGGCGATTGGAAGGAAGAAAACCGACCACATCTCAACGGGACGTTTAAATGGAGCTGGCGAAAATTTGGTTTTGAAGACAGAAATAGCATTGAGCGCCGCATCAGGGAGGGCAGGGAGAATATCTGGATGTACAGGAACAAATTATCTTTTGCTATCCTTACAAATTGGACCAGATTTCTTTTTCGACCCTATCTCGCCGATGAAATATTCCTCATTGTAGACGAGGGCAAACTCTATCGCAACCGTCTAGCAGGTGGCTTCAAGGGGCAGTTAGTAGAACATCTACAGATTGAGGCTTATTATCTCTGGCAGTCCAGCGAAAAGGGTGATAACTGGACTGATTATCATGTCGTGGGAGTCAAGCTGAAAGCCGCGCTATGATGTTTTATCTCTGACTTCTTCCCAGACACAAAGTTTGGTTTCGGCTTGCTCAAGAAAGTGGAGTGCTCCATGCGCTACTTTTCGTTGAGAACAAAGTTAATTCTCAGTTTCTCGGTGGTTATCCTGGTAGGCGTCTTCCTGTCCGTCATCGTAGGTATGCGCCTGATCGGCGACACAATTGTCCAGCAGGCTCAAGACAAAGTGAGGCTAGACCTTAATTCGGCACGGGAAGTGTACAAGGATGAAAGCGAGAATGTCGAAGATATCATCCGCCTTACGGCGGTGAGATTTTTTCTGAAAGATGCCATATCGAGGAATGACATTGAGCATCTGCTGAAGGAATTGCAGAATATCAGGGAGTCTGAATCCTTGGATATTCTGAATTTAACCGATGAACAGGGGCGTGTTCTTATCAGAGCTCGAAGACCAGACCTCTTCGGCGATCGAATCGATAATGATATCGTGAAGTATGTTCTGACCAATGCAAAAGAGGTTGTATCCACTCAAATTATCCCCCAAGAACAGTTGCTAAAAGAGGGCGGAGATCTTGCCGATCAGGCCAGGATAGAATTGATTCTCACTCCTAAAGCGAAACCCAGGGCAGAGGTCGAGGAAACTTCCGGGATGCTGATCACAGCGGCAGCGCCCGTTTACGACTATAACGGTGACCTCATAGGCATCCTGCTGGGGGGGAAATTGCTGAATCGAAACTCTGAGATTGTCGACAGGGCAAAGGACATCGTTTACCGGGGTGAGACGTATAAAGGAAAAGATGTAGGGACGGCGACTATCTTTCAGGGGGATCTGCGCATCTCCACCAACGTGTTGAGAGAGGATGGCTCCAGGGCTATCGGAACTCGTGTATCCAAAGAGGTGTATGATCAAGTGATCAGCGAAGGCCTGCCCTGGATCGGTCGGGCGTTTGTGGTCAATGACTGGTACATCACCGCCTATGAGCCCATTATGAATTTGAAGGGAGACATCATCGGCATGCTTTATGTGGGCATGCTGGAGGCCCCGTACGTTGATCTGAAAAATCGCGTTTTGTTCACATTTTTGGGAATCGCCTTCCTCAGCGTGATCCTCCTGTCAGTCGTGGCTTATTTTACCACCACAAAGGTCGTCAAGCCATTAAAAGCATTGTCCTCTGCCACAGATAAAGTTGCTCGAGGAAATCTCGAATATCGGTTGCCCATACAGTCGAGTGACGAAATCGGTCAGCTGGCTGCCTCCTTTAACCGGATGACCGAGGAACTCCAAAAGGCCACCGAGGGCTATCAGATGTTAACCAGGACTCTAGAGGATAAAGTCAAAGAGAAGACCGAGGAGCTCAAAGCGACTCAAGACCAGCTTATTCAGTCGGAGAAGTTGACTTCCTTGGGAAAATTGGCCGCAGGAATAGCCCATGAGATCAACAACCCCCTGACCTCCATATTGATCAACAGCCATCTCATCGCTGAAAAGTTGAAAAAAGACGATCGATTTAGGGAAAATTTGGAATTAATCACAGATGAAACGGCTCGGTGCGGTAGCATCGTAAAGGGGCTCTTGGAATTCTCCAGACAGACTCAACCCGAGAAAAAACTTACCGATGTCAACAAAATTATTGAAAAAACCCTACTACTTTTAAGCAGCGAGGCTCTGGCTCACAAAGTCAAAATCGAAAAAGACTTGGATCTCGCCCTGCCCGAAATCATGATCGATGGCAACAAAATAGAACAGGTCTTCACCAATGTAATCCTGAATGCCCTGGAGGCTATGCCAGCAGGAGGCGATTTATTCATCAGTTCTAAGATTTTGTCGGAGAATCATTTTGTGACTGTGAACTTTCGAGACAATGGCTGCGGCATCTCCACAGAGAACATCACCAAGATTTTTGATCCCTTCTTTACCACCAAGGAGAAAACGGGCACTGGGCTGGGGCTCTCTGTGAGCTATGGGATTGTGCAACAGCACGGGGGGAAAATAGAGGTGCAAAGCGAAGTGGGAAAGGGGACAACGGTCAGTATCCTTCTCCCGGTGAGTGACACCAAGGAGAAGAACTCTTAGAACAAGGAGGTGAAAAATGGAAAACAAGGTGAAAATTCTGGTCGTGGATGATGAACTACCAGTCTGCAGAAGTATATCCAGCGCACTGGAGGCTGAAGACTACGTCATTGACACGACCCTGAGCGGAGAAGAGGCTCTCGAGAAGGAACAGGAAACCCGGTATGATATCATGCTTGTTGATCTCATGATGCCGGGTGTGAGCGGCATGGATCTCCTGAAGGCTGTGAGGGAGAAAAGGCCGGATATCGTGGTGATTATGGTCACAGGATATCCAACCATGGAGACGGCGGTGCAATCTGTGATGTTGGGCGCCTTCGACTATATTCCCAAGCCGTTCACGCCGAAAGAATTGCGCAGCGTTGTCTCCCGAGCCCTGGAGAGAAGGCGGCTTTACGAGCAAGAAAAAATCCCTAAAGCAGCATTAGGGAAGCAAAAAAGAGCAGAACCTCCTCCGCCAAAGGATCTGTATTGTATTCCAGACCATTGCTGGGCGAAAGTTGAGAACGATGGCAATGTGCGAATAGGAGTTCATGATATCTTTCTGATGACCATAAAGAAGGTAACCTCCATCGATTTCCCATACGAAGATGAAAAGATAGGACAAGGAGATGCGTGTTTGTGGGTGGTTGACGCCAGCGGGAATCTCCACAGAATGTGGTCGCCGGTGAGTGGCAGAGTTATCTCCATCAATGAGGAACTCAAAGAGGATTATTCCCGGGTGATGAGAGATCCTTACGGATCTGGGTGGTTGCTATTGATCAAGCCGGCATGCTTAGAGGAGGACCTTAAAAATCTGGCTCCATTTGTCCTTGAATAAATCGAGATATACGGAAGAATTGGAAGTAGTGGACAACGCCTGGTCGAGATCTGATCCGTGGAGTCTGGATATTTTTTAGGACATGGGGCTGGAAAGCAGAACTTAGATCCTTAGGAGTTCAAAATTGGAAAACAGAGCCAAGGTTCTAGTCGTGGACGATGAAATACCGGTCTGCAAAAGTATGTCCAGTGCCTTAGATCAAGAGATGTACAACGTGGATATGGCGCTCAGCGGAGAAGAAGCCCTGAAAAAGGAGGCGGAAAACCGGTATGACGTGATCATCGTAGATCTGATGATGCCGGGCATGAGCGGCATGGATCTCTTGAGGGCTGTCAAGGACAACAGACCTGATCTTCCGGTAATCATGATCACCGGGTATCCGTCGATTAAGACAGCGGTGCAAGCCATGAAATTGGGCGCCTTCGACTATTTGCAGAAGCCATTCGCGCCAAGCGAGTTGCGCAGCCTGGTGTGGCGAGCCCTGCAGAGGACGCAACTCTATGAGAAAAAGTTAATCTCCGAAATAGAATCGGAAGAAGAAGAAATAGTAGAATCGCTCATACCTGATCTGTATTGCATTCCCGAGCATTCATGGGCCAAGGTGGAGGACGATGGCAGCGTGCGCGTGGGAATGCACGATGTCTTTCTGACGACCGTAAAAGCACTGTCTTCTATAGAGTTCCCAGATAAGAACAAGATGGTAAATCAGGGGGAGGCCTGCTTAAAAATCACTGACAGCAATGGCAATGTCCACAGACTATGGTCTCCTGTGAGTGGAATGGTCATCTCAGTCAATAGAGAGCTGGAAAAGGACTATTCTCGGGTGATGCGAGATCCCTATGGATCCGGATGGATACTGCTGATTGAGCCGATAAGGCTCACAGAAGATTTGAAAAATCTGGTGACATTGAGCGATGAATAAACTGGAACTCACAGGTATGCTAAAAAAAATAGCGCCGATTCTTGCGGAATTTGACCCCACCGGGCTGATCTATTTGGATCCCAAGGGCACATGGATGAGAAATCCCCAAACGCGCAGGGACAGAATATCCAACGAATTGTGGTTCCGAATCTGGGAGGCGAAACAAACCAAGGAGGATGAAGAACAGCTTAGAAGCATGATACATCCGTTTATACGAGATGAGGATTCTTGGGAGGTCACCAATAGGATTTTTGGCAGAATTTTGAATCACAAGACAACAAAGAGCGATGAATTATTGATCATCATTGAAGTGCTCTACCACTTTATCGGATACGATGCAGACAAATGGAATGCAGAGGTTTATGTGGCCGATTGGGATTCTGGGGGGAAAGCTTGGCGAGCCAGATGTTTGGAGAAAGCTGAAGAATTCGTATGCGACGTGAAAAGAGTACTGAGGAGTCATTTGAAGACAGAGATCTTCTTCAACACCATTCAGCTACTGAGGATGGACAAAGAGTGTCTATTTAACAGAGTGAGCTCTATCATCGCACAGGAGGAAAAGGTCAGGAATCAAATGGACAATTTGCTGGCCAACTTTAGGCGGACAAAAGAAGAAAATCCTGTTCATGATGTCATCTGCGAACAGATAAGCCCGGTCATGAAGCAGTTAACAGCAGTTCCAGAGTGTCTCACACGTCCGTGCCTGGAATTGCTCACAAACCCGGATATCGACGTCTCAAGCGGTCTTCAATATGAGGCATCAGCTTTTTTAGGAGAGCTCAAGGACATTCGTTCCACAAGTACCATTTTAAGTTATCTGGAGACTTGTGATCCTGGACACAGCAATATCATATGCAATTTGATATACGCCCTGGGGAATCTTCAGCAGAAGGGGGCCTTGAATCATCTCGTGCATGTATTGGAAGGTCCTGATAGTATTCACGTACAATTGGGCGAAGGCTCTTCTGGATATGATCAACCTTTGCTTTCGGAAAAACAGGAAGCCATCTGGGCATTGGGCAAGCTTGGTCCTAGTGCCATTGAGGCCCTCCCTGCGCTTGTCAAATGGTCCCTTAGCGCTGATCGCGAGATGAGAATCTCACTGGCCTGGGCCATGGGGACCATTGGGCATGGGCAAAAGAAAAGGTATAAGGGCATAGACGCGAGCATCGTGGCCACGTTGATGCAGTTGCTCACAGCAAATGATAGCGAGATATTTGAAGAAACAGCTGTTGCTTTAAGAAAATTGGACTTGCCTAATTTCCTTCACACTCTCTACTTACACAATTTCACAACAACAACTCTCCTGTCCATCAAACCCAGCAGAACGGGATTATATGAGCTGTCAGAAACTCTATTACACCTCGTCTCAATAAAGAAACCGGTGGTCATGGCTGTAACCGGCGACTCTGGGACGGGGAAAACCTATTTCTGCGAGTCAATCGTGAACGGATTTGGCGGATTACAGGAAAATGAGATACTCTATCTGCAAAGGGATCATCCAGCGCACATGAGAATATTGAATCGCATATTGGGCATATGGTGGCTAAAAGGACACGTTGATCAGATATATTATCAAAATTATCCTGTGGCCGAGAATGAGGATAATCCCGATGAGTTTTTTGACGATTTTATAGAAGGTCATGCCCACGCCAAACTCATTATTTTGGATGGTTGGAGGGATGAACCTTACTTTCATCAGATAGTGCAAACTTTTTATAAGAAGGGCTATCTGGATGTCTTGGTCAAGTTCCGAACCACGTTCTCTACAAGAAGAATCAACCTGGAAGAAAGGGAGGGATTGTTGGAAAGCGTGAAAACCCGTCTTTCTTTTGTGGAACGGCCGGTTATCGAGGAAACGAGGTTTTACCGGGAAGGTGCAGTTCTGATATACAATCTGGACAATTCAATTTCTTCCCGGCTAAGCAGAGGGGAAATACGCGAGGTTTTCCAAAGGCAAAAGGTGGACACATGGGGTGACCAAATCAGGATTGGCCGATTTGAAAAGGATACCAAGCCATTGAGAATTCATGCCCAGACTCTTTCGGAACGTTGGGAAAACATCTCTGTTGAGAACCAAGCAATTTCTCGAGCTGAGGTTTCTCCTTTTTCTCCCCAAGAGGCGACTTTTTCGCGGATCGCAAATGAAAATATAGAGGAGGAGCCTCATCTGCTGCAGGTGATCAAGCTGGATGATTTGAGCGTCAATCGAATTGCGTTTTATACGCAGGGGCAAATAGCATGCTGTGGCTATGATGGTAGCGTTGGCGTCCTGACCGGATTTAACGACCGAGTCTTCTATTATCTGGCACATGAGAGACCCGCAGAACATCTGGTCGTCGTTGGCGGGGACATATGTTCCCTCGATAGCGAGGGGGAGCTGAAGATAACTGCCTTCCAAACAAACACCATAACAAGGATAAAAAAGCATGGCACACCTGTGTGTTCCGCCGTCCTATATCGCGATGGCCAGATACTCACCGGACATCGGGATGGAACTCTAAGAGTGTGGAATATTCCAGGTCATCAAGTAAAAGTGCTGAGATGTTATGAAAGCCCGGTAAACGCTATGGCCGTCGATCGTCATGGCAGAATTTACTGGGTCGGTGGAGATGGAGAGTTGTATGTATGGGCTCCTGGGGACGAAAAGGCAAAAGTGTTATTGGGACAGGAAGCGCCGATGAGCACAATAGGTCTGTTTCCCGACGGCAGAGTGGTGATGGCCACTGGGATGGCCGGTAAACCAGAAAGAGGGAGACACATCAGCTGCGCTGAAATCAGCATCGTCGATGTCGAAAACAGAGCCTGCCAGACATTCCGCGTCAGCGACGCTGGCGCAGTGAAAACTTTAAACGTATACTTTGATGGAAGAATTATCTTGGGCCTAACGTCCTCCACCCCCTTTGGGTCAAAGGGTAATCTCGTGGTCGTAGACTGCCGGCCGCCTTCTCCTCAGTATAAAATTCTTGGGGGACAAAGATTTGAAATAAGAGATTGCCTTACTATGGGGCCGCGGATCATCACCTGTGGCAGCGAAAGTGAACTTGAGCACACGCTGCGAATTTGGGGTACAGAGAACTATGTCAAGAGGGAACATGACAAATTGGCGTTGATGTCAGAATCCATGGAAAAGCCGCATTATTACCGGACGCTTTTCTGAAAGCCTTATCTGGTCTTGTAGACGATGGACTTTTTTTATATTATGAGCAGGAAAAACTTTCGCAGGTTAAGGTGAAATTTTCATTGACTTATCGATAATCGTTAATGACATTTAAATTATGAACAGAGACAAGGTCACCATCAAAATACCACGCCAGCTTTATAACAAATTGCGCGACATCATCGAGGAGAGTGGCTTCAGCAGCGTTAACGAATTTATCGTCTATGTCTTACGCGATCTGGTAAGCTTACACAGAGAGGACCAGGAAAAACTCACACCCGAGGAGATCAAATTATTAAAAGGGCGGCTCAAAAAACTTGGATACCTCTAAATCTTCTTAACAAGCCTTCAGTGCTTTTCCCACCTTCTACACAAATCTTGTAACGAATCCTCAAGATTCTTCTTTTTTACACTCTCCAAAGCAAATACACATCACACCTGCGAGGCATCTAGAAATCTCACCTGGGCGTCTCTTTTTTTTCTTGACAAAACACTCTGATTGTAGTATAATTGTAGTATAAATGCACGATGCCTTCGATATTATTCACCGACTCTACTCAGCGATGATGTTCAAGGAGGACGTCATGGAATACGCTCTGTACGCTGCACTGGCTTTTGTGTGCGAATACGTGGACTCCACTATTGGCATGGGTTATGGTACTACTTTAACGCCTCTGTTGTTGATCATGGGCTTTCAGCCACTTCAGATTGTCCCCGCTGTGCTTTTTTCGGAATTTATAACCGGGATTTTGGCTGGCGTGTGCCATCACAGAGTGGGCAACGTCTCTTTCGATTTCAGAAGGGATGAGAAGATCCGTCGGCATCGGCTTCAAGCACTGGGATACATTCCCCGATCGTTTGATGCCAAGGTGACGTATCTTTTAATTGTTTTGGGGATCATCGGCGCTTTGGGGGCGGTCTTTTTTTCCATCAATGTTCCCAAGGAGGTTGTTAAGGCGTATATAGGGGCGATGATCTTTTCCATCGGGTTGTACATCATCGTAAATATTAAAAGGAACAAAGTGTTTCGATGGAGGAAATTCGTCCTTATCGCAGCGCTGAGCGGATTTAACAAGGGGATCTCCGGTGGGGGGTATGGTCCTCTAGTAACCGGGGGACAAGTCATCTCCGGCCGTTCTGCAAAAAATTCCATCGGCAGCACATCTCTGGCGGAAGGGCTTGTCTGTTTAGCGGGATTCATCACCTATCTCATCCTGAAAAGAGGGATTTACTGGCATCTTGCTCTTCCCCTTGTTTTGGGCGCAGCGCTTTCTACCCCTCTGGCTGCCATTACAGTGAAGAAAATGCCCGAAACGAAACTGAAACTGATGATCGGAGTTATAACACTTTTTCTGGGTGCGTGGACGCTGAAAACTGTTTTTCTATAATAGCGATTTGCGATCCTTTCCTTTAAGATTGGGAAGGAAAGCAAAGCCACAGTGAAACACAAAGTCTGAAGCGAAAGAGGCGGGGCTTATGCCCGCCTCTTGCTTTTGATCCAAGTTTGGTAGGGAATTTACTCTCCGATAATTTATCCTCCAGCACGGTGCCTCGCCTTTTTAGCCGCGGCGATATCCCGGTCGATGGCGCTCAGATGTTCGAACTCGTGCTCCAGCAGGCGGCGCAGCACCTTTCTGGGCGTCCAGCGTTCCGCTGGATCAGAGGTGGGATGCCTGTGGGGCACAAAGACCAGAGCCTGCCTCTCAACGGGCAGCTCCAACAGGTATTGCCGAGCCTTGTCCAGCAGCCAAGCGAGCCGGGGAAAAATACCTTTGGGGCATTTATCCTCGAAATAAGGCAGGTCGTCGTCGATTCGCGACAGGTACCACCACTCGCAGTCGGCCAGATGCTCCAGAGTCTGGCCGAGGGACCGGCGATTCGGGTCGCGTTGAGCTTGCAGCTGAGCAGGCTCCAGCTCCCTCACTTTGGCCAGCAGCTCGGCTCGTAGTCCCTCCATGATGCGAAAGCCAGACTGCACCGCTTCGGGCGTTAACGCCTCCAAGTCCGGTCCGAACAGGGCAGCTGGGTTTCCCGACTCCCAGATGGGCATGCCCGAGACTTCCTCCACCACTTTTATTTTGAAAGGACGTCGGACTGGAGTCGCTGCGAAATTTCGTCGTCTGGCGATTTCCTCATAGCGCCCCAGGGCTTCAGCGACGGCCTTCTCAAGACCCCTGGCGCTGCGAGCCCGGGCCACACAGCCCAGGTGGCTGAACAGGTGAGCCATGTAGCCGCCTTTGGCCTTTTCTAAGAAGACTTCGATCATATTTTGAGATTCTTCTAGAAGGTGAGATCCGCCTCGAGGGATAATCCTTTGGATGGCATCCTACCAGCCTTCCTGGTTCTAACTGGTAAGCTGTTACTAGTTGCGCCTTCCATACCGCCTTGCTAACTCGATCGTTTGAAAGGAATTGGCAGGAGAAATTGCTCTCCTCCTTCAATCTGAAGCTTTCAAGGCGGGAGATGAATATTATCATGGATGGTCAATAGATATCAAATTTTATCAAAGATTATCATTCTTTATCAGAATGAACCCACTTTTTGACCGCCAGGAGGGCCAAGATGTTGGTGGGCACCTGAAAAAGCCAGGTTGCCCAGATGTTCGCGAAGGATGTGAGATATCCTCGTCCTATGTAATGAAGGGGAATGAAGATGGTCGGGCTCCACAGGAGCGCCAGAAGAAAGGTTCCGGCCAACTCTCCCTTTCCCTGTAAAGAAAGAATCTGCCCAGTCAGCCGCCGAACTGACCAGCTCCATAGCAAAAAGATAACAATGCAAAGTAAGGCCGCGCTGGGAGCCTGAATCGCGATCTGCTTCGCGGGCCTAAAGAGTTGATAGATGCCGAAGCCAACGATGATGCAGGCGATGTTGACCAAGGCCAAGATGAAACTGTGCACCAAGAGGCGGAGGGTTTTCACGAGAATTCCTCACTAATATCTGAAAGATTTCTCAGTATTGCCGATGTCCCATAAAATGTCCCATAAATGTCCCTTATCCAAAATACTTCCCCATGCGGTCAAAAGCCTTGTTGATCATCTCTTCAGAAACGCAGAATGATAGCCTTAAATGCCCCTGGCCTGTTGGTCCGAAAGCGATGCCCGGGGTGGTAGACACCTTGGCCTGTTTCAACAACTTTTTGCAAAAAGCCGTTGAATTGGCTTGGCCCTCCGGCAGCAATATTCTTGGGAACATCAGGTAAGAACCGCCAGGCTTATGATACTCAAAGACCGAATTAAGCCGATCAAGACGCTGACACATCACATTGCGAGCGAACAGATAATGGGCTCTAAATTCTTCTACACAATCCTGGGGACCTTGCAAAGCAGCTAGCGCAGCATATTGCGATACCACGGGCGCACAGATGGCAAAGGGAATATGCGCCTTGCCAATTTGAGGGATCAATTCTCCGTCCGCGTGTAAATAGCCGATCCTCCAGCCGGTCATGGCATAGGTCTTCGTGAAAGTGTAACAGCTGACCACACGCTTTCTCATCTCGGGAATGGAGGCGATGCTAAAATGTGTATGGTTATCGTAGACAAAATATTCGTAAGCTTCATCTGTGATCACCATGAGATTGTTCTCCAAAACCACCTCGGCCAATTGACGGAGCTGTTCTTCGGAAAAGACACTGCCGGTTGGATTGGAAGGGGAACAGTACAGAATCGCCTTTGTCCGGGGGCTTATCGCCTTTTTGATGCCCGCCATGTCCAGGACAAATCCCTCTTCCTCGATGGTTGGGACAAGAACGGGCTTTCCGGAAGCGATGATGACCTGTCGAATATGGGTTGAGTATGTGGGAGATGGCAAAATAACCTCATCGCCAGGATCGAGTAAAGCCATGACTGCAGCAGATAATCCTTCAATAGCACCAACGGTGACCAATATTTGCGAAACATCAGCGTCTATACTGTTATCCCGCTTGAGTTTCTTGACGATCTCCTCACGTAGCTCTTGCAGGCCAGAGGTTTCAGAATATCCTCCGACGAGTCCATTTTTTATTGCGGAAATGGCCGCTTCTTTGATGTGCTCCGGCGTATCCGAAGTCGGCTTCGCCCAGGACAAAAAGGCCACGTCCTCCACTTCTTTTGACAATCTCGTCATCTCATGGATGGCGGATTTTTGTATTTGCATAACCCGATCGGATATTCTCGGGGCATCTTTCATCCTGCTTACTTCCTCCCTAGTAGTTTGCTCATTCGGTGAAACCCTATTGACCCGACTCGTGAATCCGCCTTTGATGAACGAGGTGCCCGTTACTGACGGACGTTTTGAAATGCAAAATGGTCTCTCTACTGCGGCAAGGGATCTTGGACTTGCCCCCAGGCTGCCCATCCCCTCAGTCTAGGTACGAGTCGATAACTCTCCAGGTGATCTTTCCCCCTCTGGCGACCCCATATTCCAACAATATCCAGCCGGCGATATGTCCGTCCTCGAAATAGGCCAGGACGTATTTTTCGGTCAAGATGTAAATCTTCTCCGGGAATCCAAAGGCCATGGTACCTCCCAGGACGCCCTTGTACGGGACCAGCTCGGGATGAGCCTGGAGGTCGGCGATGAGGTCTGCCACGGGATTCTTCAGGCCCTTCTTCTTCAGATCTTCAACCTCCCAGGGCAACAGTCCCGGCTGGTTTTTGGTCCATTTTTCGTATTCGGCACATCGGGTCTCCAGCTCGGCCACCTGGGCCGCTAATGCCTCTTTCTCGGCCTGCATCGCCCGCAGCTCGGCACGTTGAGAAGCGCTTCTGACCAGCAGGAGCGCAGCTAATCCAATGGCCACGGCCGTCACCACCAGCCATAGGATGGCCTCAATACGGATGGCCTTTCTCGAAGCAGGCATGAGTTCACCTCCATTTCAAGGTTTGGTGAATGATAAAACTCGCTCCTGGCCGCATCGCTTTATCGAGCTTGGTGAAGAAATTGTTTCCCATCGCAAAGCTATTCCGTAACGGCCTTTGCTAGGAATGTGCCGCTCTCGAGAGATACTTCCGGCTCATCTGGCCCTGCGAAGGGAACGGAGTAAGGGTATATCCACTTCATAGCCGCCAAGCTTGTCGTGAGGCGTTTCCAGAATAAAGGGCAGGCCTCTGAGAAGAGGATGATTGACGATAGTTCGAAAGCCCTCCAGGCCGATTTGCCCCTTGCCGATGTGCTCGTGACGGTCGGAGCGGGAGTTGAGGGCCGTTTTGGAATCGTTGGCGTGGATCACTTTGAGGTGTTCCATGCCGATCCAGTGGCTCAGCTCTGCCAGGGTCATCTCCAGTCCCTCCAGGGTGGCTATATCGTAGCCGGCCTCAAAACCGTGGGCTGTATCGAAACAGATCCCCAACCGTCCGGGTATATCCACGGCTTCGATGATGGCCCGGAGCTGTTGAAAAGTGTGTCCAATGGAGTTGGCTGTGCCGGAGGTGTTCTCCAGAAGAACCAGGACGTCGGAAGGATCTTCCGTCAATATTATTCGCAGGGCTTTGGAGATCTGGGCCAGCCCTTTCTCCTCTCCAGCTCCCTTATGGCTGCCCACGTGGGTGACGAAGTAGTCCGCTCCTATCAAAGCCGCTCGGTCCAGGTCTGCGGCGAACTCCTGGGTGGATTTTTTGTACAGCATGTGATCTACCGAGCAAAGGTTGACCAGGTAAGGGATGTGGACCACCACCGGGTCGATCCCAGCGTGCTCTCTTCTTTTACGGAACTCAGCGGAGTCCTCCTGGCTGATCTCCTTGGCTCTCCAGCTCCGGGGCGAACGGGAGAAGATCTGCATGCAGTCGCAGCCGTAACTGATGGCTCGATCCACCGCCTCATAGATGTGTCCGGCGATGGACACATGAGCCCCTACCCTCATGGGTGATTCTTCTCTCAGCTCGGCGAACTCGGGAAGCGGTTCCAGAAGAGCCTCGTCTGAGCCGGCTCCGTCCTTTTCCTCAGAAGATCCCGCGAAGTACTCCTCTTTTTGGCTTTTCATTGGTTTATCCGGGTCTTAATCCTTGGATATTTGCCGCAAATGGGCGTACTCCTGTCCCAGGATTTTCCACACCCTTTCAGGATTCTCCGAGCACAGCGATGACATATAGCCAGCCCCCCAGTAACTCCAGGCAGCGATATTTCTGATGCCCGCCTCATAGAAAGTTCGGATGGCTATGCGCACATACTCCTCCGTTTCTGCCGTGATCAGGAAGTTCTGCACCCACATCTGGCCCTCTTTGCCGTATTCGGTGGCCATCTTGGCGATTTTCTGGGCGGGTTTGCTCACATATGCCTTCACATTCAGCTTTCGTGACCACCAGTAAGGGTCAGTTCCCATGATGTCCAGGTCGTCTATAAGGGCCAAACGGGTCCACAGGGCCACTTCGCTATCCTCGTCCTCCTGATTGGGTAAAAAGCAGAGGGCGTTTTGGAGCCCTTGAGATTTGGCCAGTTGACAGAGCTCCTGAAGGAAGTCAACGACGGATTCGTGGCGAAATCGGTGGACCTCCTCGGTGTATTTCAAAGGTAAGGGATGGCCGAACTGTTGGCGAAACTTTTGCTGACAGGCTTCGCATCGACAGGCCCAAAGATCCCTTTCGTTCTTCGGCACGGGCTGGATGAAGTGAGGCTCATCCCAGAACAACACGTCTGCCCCCGTCTCGATGGCCGCCCGAGTCCATTGGTGCATGTATTCCCCAAAGGCCGGATGGTTGAAGCACGCTGCCGGTGCAGAGCTGCCGTCGGAGAGGATCTGCCGAGCCTGAAGATGTTCGCAAGCGAAGTGAGAAAAAGCCTCTCCACCAAACACCCGGCCCACGCCCCAGGGATCTAGGTAAACTTCCAGACCCGCTTGGTGCGAGAGCTCTACGATCTGACTCATGGTGTTGCGGTAGTACTTCAGGTCGTTTTCCGAGAGGGTGTGGACCACAAAGGTGCAGTGGTTTTTAGCGATATCCTCCATGTCTTCGCTGACATGTCGAGGGATTCTGTTGCCATAGTAGCTAACGCCCGTCTTCATGAAGTCTCCTTGAATTTGGAATCGGTTGTGAACAGTCCTGTGGAAAGACAGTGTTGTTGAAGTGCTCAATAAGGAATCATTTTATGGTTCCCTCACCGGGAGCTTGATTCCGCACCAGTGGCATTCGTCGAAATCGTAAGAGACGATGATGGGACGGCCACATTCCGGACAACGCCATTTTTGGCCCTGCTCTGAAAGCTATCTCTCAGCGTTCCCTTCCTAGATTGTCCAAAGATTTTCTCTCAAGTCCATCCCCAGACCGGAGCAGATTTGGGTGAACTTAGCGTGCTTTGGGCAGGTATCATACTCGCCACAATCGTAGCAAAAGCTGAATCCTTTGGTATTGAGACACTTTAAAATCTTGCAATTCGTTCCCCATTATTTTTCATAAGACCATCCGGAGAGCTCCAATGCCTGGCAACCATCACACCTCACCTCTTCTGGTCGACATCGATGCCTTTCAGCTAATATGGCCTGGAGCTCTTTTGAATCTTTATATGCTCGGTATATCTCGCATATGCCACAGTAGAGGCCACATCTGCCCATGAGATTTTTATCTACCGCCATGGTGGGCTTTTCTCACTCCGTCTGGATCTAAAGGACATTTCTCAGACGGTCACTCAATTCCTACCAGAATCTTGATATATTGGAGCCTTTCATAGAGCTCGGGATTGGGGCTCTCCATCTGACTCAGCTTACCCCGTATTTGATCGAGGGACTCAATGCCATGTTTTTTCATCCACGATTCGATCTCTTCCAAGATGCGTCCGATTTGCTCTATTCCATTTAGATATAGGGTTGAACAAAGCTGAATGGCTGTGGCTCCTGCCAGCAGCCCTTTGATGGCTCCGGCCCCGTCGTGAACTCCGGTTGAGACCGCCAGATCGCAGCCTACGCGACCTGCCAATAAGGCGATCCAACGCAGGGGCAGATAAATTTCATGTGGTGAACTAAACTTATAGCCTGGAGCGAGCTCGAGTTTTTCGATGTCGATGTCAAGTTGGTAGTAACGATTGAAGAGAACCAGAGCGGAGGCGCCGCGCCGGCATAATTCGTCGGCGACTCTGGCCACAGACGCGAAATGGGAGCCGATTTTCACCGCAATGGGAATATCGATACGAGTTTTCACCTCCTGGAGAATCCTGAAGGTGATCCGCTCGATCTCCGCGCTGTTGTGTTTGGGATCACTGGGCATGACGGAGATGTTGAGCTCCAGGGCATCGGCCCCGGCCGCTTCAATCTGTTTGGCGTAATCCACCCACCATTTGGGGGATATGCAGTTAAGGCTGGCGATGATGGGAATTGAAACGGCTTCCTTGGCCTCTTTGACTAGTTTTAGATATTCTCGAGGTCCCAGTGCCATGCCCATCTTGCTGACATACTCAAACGCCTCGGGATGGCCGGGCAGCCAGATTTCCTGCTCCAGGTCCTTGGTCTCCGCCTGCATTTGCTCCTCAAAAAGAGACTTGAGCACCACGGCACCGGCACCAGCATCGACGCAACGGCGAATCCCTGGGAGGTTGTTTACTAAACTACAGCTGGCCACGATGAGAGGGTTGCGCAGAGATAATCCCATATAGGTGGTGGAGAGTGCGACCATCAGTTGCCTCCTGTTTATATTCAAACTGACTTTTGCCTGAACGTTTGCCCAAAGAAAAACCACCTCCGTGACTGCTCAAACAATACCACCACCATGAAGAAATGTCAAGAGAAAATCCGCTATTCCCATTATAGAAAACTAGAATTGTGTTGACCCCACGGAAAAATTGTGGTAAATTAATAGAAATATAGATTTCATTCCAAGTCCTTGAGAGTTTTTAAGTATGAGCAAAGCCGTTTTCGATGAAATTAGGAAATTGGTGACGGAACAGCGTAATCCGGCCACCATGGACATCGACACCAAATCAGCCCTGGAAATTGTCCAGCTGATCAACGCCGAAGACCATAAAGTTGCTCTGGTCGTCAAAAAAGAGCTGCCCTACATCGCCCAGGCGGCGGAGATCATCGTAGAAGCCTTCAAGAAGGGAGGCCGACTGATCTATGTGGGTGCCGGGACCAGTGGAAGGCTGGGCGTGCTGGATGCCTCCGAGTGTCCGCCCACCTTCGGAGCTTCACCGGAGATGGTTCAGGGGATCATCGCCGGAGGTTACGGAGCCCTGGTGCGTGCTGTGGAGGGGGCGGAGGATCATGCTGAGGATGCCGCTCGGGATCTGATGAAGCGCGATGTGACCGGGAGGGATGTGGTTTGCGGCCTGGCTGCCAGCCGCCGCACTCCTTACGTGGTGGCGGCGGTCAAAAAGGCCCGGGAGGTGGGAGCAAAAACCATCTATGTGACCTGCACGCCCCGCTCGGAGATCAACTTCCCTGTGGATGTGGCCATCTGTCCAGTGGTGGGACCAGAGGTCGTTATGGGCTCCACGCGCATGAAGGCGGCCACCGCCCAGAAGATGGTCTTGAACATGCTGACCACCACCTCCATGATCCGACTGGGCAAGGTCTACGGAAACATGATGGTCGATCTGCAGATGACCAGCCAAAAACTCCAGGAGCGCTCCAAACGGGTGGTGATGATGGTGACCGGCGTTGATTACGATAGGGCGGCAGAGGTTCTGGTTGCGGCCGGGGGGCACGTCAAGACGGCCATCGTCATGATCCTAGCCCATGTGAGCGCTGAGAAAGCGCGAAAAAGGCTGAAGGCCTCGGACGGATTCGTCAGGGGGGCCGTCGAGGGTAAGAAGAAATGAGGATTGAGGATTATCAGGGCCAACCTCAACCAATAGTGCGCATCGCCGTGGTGGAAGGTGAAGAGCGCATTCGTTTCCAGGTCGAGGGATCTTTTAGCGTGGAGGACGATTGCCACAGCGAGGCGATCAAAGGAGAGCCGGGAGAGATCTGGGAAGTGAGGTTGAAGGGGGGAAGCACTGCCAGCTTTTCCTATTTTGCTCGAACCGATCTGTTTGTCGACCAGAAAGAAGCCCGACGATGCCTACGGGATCGCGAAAGCCAGGGGCTCCCCGCCCGTCTAATGACAGTGGGAGAGAGACTGGAACATAAGGGAAAGCTCATCTTGGATAATCGAGAGCATTGGATTTGTCTGGGCCCTTTTGGCACCAAAGAGGAGGCTCAAGAGGCTTTGTCCAAGCTGGAGCTGGGACAGAATGCTTTGGTGGTGCCGGATATGATCGGAGTTCCCCGCGGGCACATGGAGGTGGTTGGACCTGACGGTCAGGTGCAGTGTCTGGGACGGCGAATGCTGGTGCGAACGCATCACTCGGGACAGGTCGTCTTACACGACTCGCCTGTGGGCCGCGACTTTCACTGGGAGCACCGAGAAAAGCTAGCCTATCGGGGCGATATGGAATTTCTCATGGGCAATGATGGCAAGCTGTTAGCCGTCAACGAACTGCCCGTCGAGGAGTATCTGGTCAGTGTGAACTCCTCGGAAATGAGCGCCCAGTGTCCTTTGGAACTGCTCAAAGCTCAGACGGTAGCGGCTCGCTCAACCATTCTGGTCACCGCTGGCAAACACCATCGTCTGGAACCCTTCGATCTGTGCAACGGCGATCACTGCCAGTGTTATTACGGAAGCCTGCGCGAAGGGCCAGTATCCCGGCGAGCCATGGAGGAAACTAGGGGTGAAGTTCTTGTCTCCCAGGGCCGGGTGTGTGATGCTCGTTACTCGAAAGTGTGCGGCGGGATCATGGAGGCCAACGAGCACGTTTGGCCCGGCGAGCCCATCTCCTACATGCGCTCCGGAATCGATGCCCCATCCCCTAAGGCGGCGGAGGCTTTCTATCCCATATCCTCGGAGGCGAAGGCTCGCGAGTGGATCGAGGCCACACCAGAGGCCTACTGCAACCCCGATGTGCCTGATCTTCCTGAGTATTTGTCCTACGCTCGAGATTACTACCGCTGGCAGGTCTCCTATGGCCGGAAGGAGTTGGAGGAGATTATAAAACGGAAAAGCGGACATAATATTGGGACATTAAAGGAGCTGCGGCCAATCGCCAGGGGGGAATCGGGTCGCATATCGCAACTGGCCATTATCGGCTCAGAGGGAACGTTGGTGCTGGAAAGGGAGTTGGAGATCCGCTGGGTTTTGTCCGATACCCATCTGTACAGCTCCTGTTTTATCGTTGATTACCAGAGGGACTCGGGGGGACAGATTGAGGCCATCGATCTCCGTGGAGCTGGTTGGGGCCATGGTGTGGGGCTTTGTCAGGTGGGCGCTACCATGATGGCAGTGAGGGGGAAGGGGCACCATGAGATCCTGGCCCATTATTACCGGGATACAAGTTTGAAAAGAATTTTTTGATATCACTCTTTCAAGTAGGTGCTTCGTGGAGGAACCCATGACAAAGATCACCATCATGTTGCCCATCTATTGCCAGGATCAGGCGGTGGAGGTTCAGCTTGGGGGATTAAAAGAGCAAATCCTCCAGGAGGCCGAGGTCATGGTGGTGGATCAATGTGGTCGTGGGGCAACTTCCTTACCGGCTCGCAAGGTCCTGGAGAGGGAGAAGCGGGCCATCGAGCTGCCAGGCTTGTACGACAACATCGCCGGCATGCGCAATCACGCCCTCTCTCAAGCTCAAGGTGAGATCTTTCTAGAGCTGCCACCAAACATTAGGCTTCATTCTGAAGCTTGTAAGGCTCTGCTCCAGGCGGTCGAGCAAAATCCTAAGGCAGCCATGTTCTACTCCGACTACCAGGAGGTTCTACCCGATGGTGGACGAGAGCGAAAGAAGCTGATGGATTTCTTCGGAGACATCACCGAGCGCTTCGACTTCGGCCACCTTCGGGTTTACCGCACCGAGGCATTGCGTGATCTAGGTGGTTGGGACGAAAGCTTCAATTCGGCCCACGACTATGATCTGCAGTTACGCCTTATGGAAAAATACGAAATCCTCCAGGTACCCCAGGTGCTCTACGACGTGCTGATCAGCGAGGAGGAGCACGAGGCAGCCAATATTGGAGCCTCCAAGCTGTTTTTCCCCGGCACGGGCAAGTACGGTGGCTTTTCTTACCTGTTCTACGATGAGCGGGAAGAGAAGGAGATAGAGCGAGCCTGCCAGCAGATGCTCAAACGTCGGGAAGCATTTCTCGATCACGAAAACCAAACGGTGACTTACAGCGAGGCTGAGAAATTCCCCGTTCTGGCCAGCGTGGTCATCCCCGTCTACAACCGAGAGCGTTTCATTGCCAAGGCCATCGAAAGCGTTCTTAGGGGAACCCTGAAGGAGATCGAGGTGGTGGTGGTGGACAACGGCTCCACTGATAGGACAAAAGAGGTGGTCAGGAAAATATCTCAGAAGGACCCTCGGGTACGGCTAATCGAGAATCATGAGAACATCATAGCCCTGTCTCTGAACCTGGGTTGGAGAGCTGCCCGGGGAAAGTACATAGCCCAGCTGGATTCCGATGATGAATACCTGCCCGAGACCCTGCAAGCCATGACCGACCATCTGGAGAGTCACCCCAGGGCGGCTTTGGCGGTCTCCTACTATGACCTGATGGATGAATCTGGGGATGTCCTGGAAGAGTTTGGCGTCATCAAACATTTGGAGTATAGCCGCAACAACATTATGCGCTGTGATGGAGCGGGTGCCGTGCGGGTGTGGCATAAGAAGGTCATCGCCGAGTTCGGTGGCTTCGATGAGAAAGAACTGGGTCATTATGGCGAAGATTACGATCTGGTCCTGAAGGTCACCGAGAAGTACGATCTGGATCGAGTGCACCAGGTTCTCTACCGTTACCGACGGCATCCGGACAACACCGATGCCAAACGGGACGAGAGGATGAAGTTGTGGAACAAGACAGTAGCTCGTCATCGGGCCCTGAAGAGACGGAGGGAATTGAATTGGCGGCTGGGAGAGGAACAGCTAGCAGAAGGCAGCAAGCAGTGAAAAAACGGTTGACAGCTGATATGCTGTAGGGGCGAGGTTTCCTCGCCCTTTTTTATTCTCCAAACCTTTAACATAAGCGGTCATTGCGAGGAAGGCAGGTCCTTCGCTTCGCTCAGGATAAACTCCGCCAAGCCCGACGCGGCAATCTCCTGACACAAGAGCGACATCCGTCTTTAAAGAGCTTCCAAACTGAGTTTGGGAACCGGGGGAAAAGACGCTGGATTCCCGCTTGCGCGGGAATGACAAAAAAGGGTAGCTGGTCGAGCATCGAGCATCGACTGACGAGCTTCGAGCATCTCATTTATTTCAACTCTCCAAACTCTCTCAACTCTCCAAACTTTTCCTCATCAGCCACACGGTGGGATTCTAATTCGATAGCACCCCTGATTTCATTTCGGCAGAGATTCTTCACCGCTTCGTTCCACTCAGCGGTTCAGAATGACAAGTATGTTTTGGTTTTCCCGAATCCCGAACTCCTTGGTTTCTTTCCCGATTCCCGGTTTTTCAATCAATACGAACTCCAACCTCTCCGAACTCTTTCAACTCTCCAATTTTTTCGTCAACAGCCACATAGTTCGGCAGACTCTAGCGTTGGCCACCTTGGCATAGAAATAAAGGGGGGCTACCCAACCTATGAGGGCCTTCTGGTAACCCAGGCGACGCATATCTGCCAGGCACCGCTTGAAGAGGATGGTGCCCAATCCTTTGGCCTGGCGGAACTCCTCGGCAGTGCGCATACCTCCGAACCATCCCGGACGATCCACATCATACTGGGCGTAAGCCACCACGTTGCCCCCATGAAGTGCGATGTGGCAACTAATGGGTTGTTGCCGGTAACATTTGTCCACCCGGTAAGCGTCCTCTCGGGGATCTCCGGCCAGAAAGGTCATAAAGCTCTGGCGATCCTCTGGCTCCAACCGGCGAAAGCTGAAGCCCTCCCTTTCTAAAACCTTCTCGCTTTCTCTGGTCTCCAGGTCTTGTGAGGCCAGCTCCGCCTCCATATGGAAGAAATCCCCTGTCTTGGTATACCCTTTCCTGAGCAGAAAGGCCACGGCCTCTGTGTTGCGAGGATCAATGCCCGGTTGAAGATAGTTGGGAGCGCTATCGGAAACCCGGATCTCCTGAACTCCGTGATTCCGGAACCTTGTCTCCAGCTCCTCCAACAGGCGTGAGCCGATTCCCTCTCGTCTCCTTCCCCTCTCCACGGCAAACCACTTGATCCAGCCGATTCGCCGATCGTCCTTTTGCTTCCACAGCCCAGGCATGAAGGCCACGATTTGGCCCTCTTCCCTGCCCACAAGAACGTTTTCCGGGTCGAAGTGAGGGTCTCCAAAGATCTTGTCTTCGATAAGCTGTAGCGTGAATTGGTCGTATTCGATATTCTGGTTGCAGAAGCGACTCAGATCTGCCAAATCCTCTCGCGCGATGGTGGCGATGTCCATTGTTACCTCACTAGGAAATTTTTAAGTGTCCTGGAGATAGGGTAAAGCAAGATGCCAGGTTTGTCAAGGGGAAAGACGTGATTCGTGAATCGTGGATCGTGAAAAGATAGAGGCGAGGGTTCAAGGATTCCAGGGTTCGAAGCGAAATCGGAAACAAGGATCTTTGAATAATATAGAACCTCAATATATTAATCCCTCTTAGGCGGAGTTTGGGTGAGGGCCCGAATCCCGAGTCCCGTACCCCTAGTGTGGTGTGGTGGAGAGGAGAACGAATTGGAGTAGTTTAGTGATAGGGTAAAGACAGTGCTGTTGTTTGTCAAGAGAAAAAGAGGTGATTTGTGGATCGCGAAAAGATAGGGGTCGGGAATTCAAGGATTCTAAGATTCGAGGTGAAATCGGGAACCGGGAATTATGAATAATTTAAGGGCTCAAGATATTGAGCCCTTTTGGGTGGGATTTAGGCGAGATCCCGAACCCCGGATCCTCAGTGTATTGGGGTGAAAGGGGGGACTGTCTCTTGCTTACTGCCCACTGACACTTTGGGCGAGTTCTAAAGACATCGGCGATCCCCAGCATAACTGGACATACATAGTGATAGTAGTAAACTGTTCACAGCAGGAGATATCCAGATCTAACCGGGCGGGAGAGTTTGATGTGCAGCTAATAGAGGTGGGCAAATAGGCGTGTTATCGACGAAACAAGCTTGGATTCATGAGGTTCTGAGAGTGCTTCTTGTGTGAAAAAGACTCGAGGACTTAAGGATTCTGATTCAGCCCACTTCGATATCACTCATGTTCTGATAGATAAAACTTCCAAAAGTGTTGAGATTTTAAGGTCCTCAAGATCTTTATTGCGCTAAGTTTCGCCGCTGTTCCAGTTTATTTTTGTTTCCCTTTGTCCTGAAAACGCTCGGAACAAACATATATTTTATGAGCCTCGACTGCGGTATTCTCTTAAGCTTTGGAACGAGGTAATTTTTTTTCTTGACAAATGCTCGTAATTGTAATAGAATACTCGTATACTTTCAGTAAGTTTAGGTGTAGTTTTTAGGAGGTTTTTTTATTGTTGGAAGATTTTTTCCAAAGAGTGTCATCATTTATTCATCAGTATCAGGCGATCTGAAGATTCCGTTACTTTTAAAAACCCTATCCTCATAGGAGCTTAGTCATGAAAACGATCGTTTTTGTAGGGGTTCTGGTGATGTTCTCGCTTTCGATGATGGCATATGCCGATGTACCTAGCCTGATGAATTTTCAGGGGACGCTTACCGACACTAACGGCGTGGCGTTGGACACCACCGTCTCCATGACTTTCTCCATCTATACCGATTCAACGGGGGGAACTCAGATATGGAGTGAAACACAGCCTGTGGTGGTGAGTCGTGGAATCTTCAACGTTTTGCTGGGCAGCGTGAACGCTATCTCAGATACGGTTTTTAGTGGTCCACAACGCTGGCTTGGCGTACAGGTGGAAGCCGATCCCGAGCTGGCGCCGAGGCGGCGGATTTTGAGTGTAGGATATGCATTTAGAGCTGCTGAAGCCGATACCGCCGATTATGCTCGGATAACTGTCGGTGACGGTGACTGGACGATTGCGGGCAATAACATGTATTCCGCTGTTTCTGGAAACGTGGGCATCGGGCTAACGAGTCCAACGGCGAAGTTACAAATCGAGGGCGCCTTGAGATTTGGGTCCGCCACTGCGAAATATCAGATTCAAGAGGTGACTCGCGATATTAGCGATTTTATCGATTTTGGAGGCCTTGGGATTAGAAGCAATGACGGCTTTAATCGGCAAATGATGTTGTTTACCGACGGCCAGGCTTCAGATAATATCTTTACCGTGACTGTGAGCGCAGATCAAGGATCAACCTGGACTGCGAACTTCGTTATTCAGCAAAATGGCGACATCGGCATCGGCACGCCAACCCCGCTGGAGAAACTGCAGGTTGAGGGGGTTGTCTACTCCACAACCGGTGGCTTCAAGTTCCCGGATGGTACGGTACAGACCACTGCGTTCTCTGCCTCAAGTCTTGACTCGGTTGGGTATGCGGATTCATCTGGGTATGCGGATGTGGCTGGGTTTGCACCTATGCCAGACTCGGTCGCCTATGCCGACTTAGCTGGGACAGACAGCGACTGGGCGATTTCTGGCAGTGACATGTACTCTGCAGTATCGGGTAACGTGGGCATCGGGCTGATGGGTCCACAGGCGAAGTTACACCTCCAAGGTGCAATGAGATTTGGAGCCGCAGTTGAGCAGTTTCAGATTCAAGAGGTGAGTAATTTGGGGAGCGAGTTTATTGACTATGGCGGCATTTTAATTGGCAGCAATAACGGTTTTAATCGACAAATGATTATGTTTACTGACGGCCAGGGTTCCAATAATATCTTTACAGTGGCTGCGAGCGCAGACCAAGGATCGACCTGGACTGCGAACTTCGTCGTTCAGCAAAATGGCGACATCGGCATCGGAACGCCGGTTCCGGTGGAGAAACTTCAGGTGGAGGGTATTGTCCGCTCCACAACAGGTGGTTTCAAATTTCCTGATGGGACAGTGCAGACCACCGCTTTCTTTCCCTCAAGTCTTGACTCGGTTGGCTATGCGGACTCCTCTGGGTATGCGGATGTGGCCGGTTCGGCGCCCATGCCGGATTCGGTGACCCATGCGGTCTATGCGGACACGGCCGATTATGCAGCAGTGGCGCCTATGGCTGATTCTGTGACGCATGCGGTCTATTCAGACACGGCCGATTATGCTGTTTTGGCGGATACGGCCCGGGTGGCGGGTTATGCGGATGTGGCCGGATCGGCGCCCATGCCTGATTCTGTGCTGTATGCGGACTCTTCAGCCTACGCCGATGTAGCTGGTTTTGCGCCCATGGCTG
>Ga0111203_115_pt1 | contig 51703 bp, 38 predicted proteins | sample DeeMarSWOR324_28_FD_80373 | JGI IMG/M metagenome (GOLD analysis project Ga0111203, IMG submission 80373) | candidate division Zixibacteria bacterium SM23_81 | reverse complement strand
TGGGCAAAACCCCCATGTCAGCCTTTCACGAGTTCAAAAAACAAATACCTAAACAAGCCGCTTAATCAAACCCGAAACTGTCCGGTAAGATAGTGACTTTTACACACAGCCTCAACAAACGAGCTTCGATAAATGAGTTTCGACAGACGTAACGAGCTTCGATACCGACAAACGAATCTCTCTTTCTTTTGCCAGCATCCAGGATCAAAGATCGAGCATCCTGCATCAAAGATATCTTTTTCGTAGGGAGGGTGATTTGAGACTTTACGAACATGAGGCCAAAAGTCTCTTTGCCAAGCTGGGGATCCCCGTCAAGGGAGAGGCCGTGGTTAACTCCCCGGAGGAGGCCAAAGAAGCTGCGGCCAAGAAAGGCACGTCTGTGGTCCTGAAAGCCCAGGTTCTCACAGGCGGCCGCGGCAAGGCCGGCGGCATTCAGATGGCCGACACCCCTGGCGAGGCGCTGGAAGTCGCCAAGAAAATCATGGCCCTCAAGATTCGCGGCTTCCCTGTGGAGAGATTACTGGTAGCAGAGAAGCTGGACATCCAGCAGGAGTTCTATGTAGGGGTGACCATCGATCGAATCAATTATAAAATTGTGGTCATCGTCTGTCCAGAAGGGGGTGTGGACATAGAGGAAACGGCCAAGAAAAGCCCGGAGAAAATCCACAGGCTGAGCCTGAGCATCAACGATTCCCTTTATCCCTACCAGGCAATCGCCTTGGCCAAGGCGCTGGGTGTGACGGGGGGGGAGGTCCGGAAAGTCGGAGCCATCATCGTCAATCTGCATAAGTTGTTTAAGAGTTGCGACGCAAAGCTTGTGGAGATAAACCCTCTGGTGCGGCTGGCGGATGGGAGCTATGTGGCCGCCGATGCCCGCATGAGCATCGACGACGATGCTCTTTTCCGCCACTCCGAGCTGATGGCAATGGGCATCGAGAAGCGTCACGAGGAGGGGGAGATGACCGAGCGGGAGCAGCAGGCTCGGGAGTGGAGCATCCCCTATTTAGACTTGGACGGAAACATCGGCATGTTCCCAGGCGGGGCTGGATTCGGGATTATGGGCAACGATTTCATCGAACACTTTGGCGGAAAACCAGCCAATTTCATGGATTCCGGCGGAGGACCCTCCCCGGAGCGGCTGGCCAAGATGCTAGTGTTATTGGATGAGAATACTCAAGTGAAGGCCATTTTCGGTGCTCGTTTCGGGGGCATCTCCCGGTGCGATGATTTCGCCAAGGGCGTGATCATGTTTCTCAAAGAGCACGGTCTCTCCAAGCCCATGGTGATGAGGATGACCGGGAACATGTGGCAGGAGGGGGTGCGCCTGTTCGAGGAGGCCAAAAGAGAGCATCCTGAGCTGTTCGAGAAGATAGAAATCCACGGAATTGAGACGCCCATCGAGGAAATCGCCAAGAGGGCTGTGGAGTTGGCCAAATCCTGAAGGCCAACTTCCCAGTGCAAACTTAAGAAGGCTGAGTGAATAGAGATCGAGGAGACCAGGATGTCCATTTTAGTTGGCAAGCAAACCCGAGTGCTGGTTCAGGGTATCACCGGGGGCGCCGGGAGCTTTCACACCAAGCGCATGCTGGATTACGGGACGGAAATCGTAGCTGGAACCTCACCGGGCAAGGGAGGCCAAGGGGTTCACGGGGTGCCCGTCTTTGACACCGTGGCAGAGGCGGTGGAACAGACCGGTGCTGATACCAGCGTCGTTTTTCTGCCAGCGCAGTTCGTCCAGGATGCAGCCATCGAGGCCATCCACGCCGGATTGAAACTGGTGGTGGTCATCCCCGAGCACATTCCCATCCACGATATGCTCAGGGTCCGGGAGGAGTCCATCAAGCATGGAACAAGAGTGCTGGGCGGCAACACGGCGGGCATCATCAGCCCAGGAGAGGCCAACCTGGGGATCATCCCCGACGTGGCCTTCAAGAAGGGTCGGGTGGGAACCGTCTCTCGATCCGGCTCTCTGACCTACTATGTCGCTGACACCCTAACACGCTCTGGCTATGGTGAGACCACCTGTGTGGGTCTGGGAGGTGATCCCATTCTGGGCAGCACCTTCGACGAGATTCTGGATCTATTCGATAAAGATGAGGAAAGCAAAGCGGTGGTTCTGGTAGGTGAAATCGGTGGTGTCTATGAAGAGCGTGCCGCAGAGCGAGTCTCCCTGATGACCAAGCCGGTGGTGGCCATGATCGGGGGCATCAGTGCGCCTCCGGGTAAGCGCATGGGCCACGCCGGGGCCATAGTGGAGGGGGATATGGGTACCGCCCAGTATAAAGTGGAGGTGCTTAAGAAGGCCGGGGCCCACTGGGCCAAGACCTTCCAGGACATCCCCAAGATCCTGGGAGATCTGGGAATTTAAGAGGGAGCAAGGGGCCGAACCAATTCGGTCAAAACAGGGGGATTCCATGGACCACAAACTAGCTGAGTACATTCCAGAGATCCAGCTCATTGAAGATCAGAAGCTGCGTGCGAGGGTCCTCTCCGTCTGGAAGGAGGCCTTGAGCTTGGGTGGCTGGAAGTTATCCGATCTGAACCTGATTCCTTTCACCCTGCTGATTCCAAACTGTCCCGTCGGATATCTGGACCACGTTCGAGCGGTTACCAATACGGCGGTTGAGGTAGCTAAGGTGATGAGGGCAGCCTATAGCGATATCATCACTATCAACATGGACCACCTGGTGGCAGGTGGGCTGCTGCATGATATCGGCAAGCTGCTGGAATATGAGAAGCGGGGGGATCGAACGGTCAAGAGCCGTCGGGGGGCGCTGCTGCGCCATCCTTTCACCGGTGCGGCCCTGTCCTTCAAGCACGGCCTGCCGGATGAGGTCACCCATATCATAGCCCTGCACGCCCGGGAGGGAGAGGGAGTCAAGCGCTCGGTGGAGGCCATTATTCTCACCCATGCTGACTTTATCAACTACGAGTCCTTGAAGACCACTTTGGAAACCTGATTTCGAATTCCGCTTACCTTTATTTCAGAAGATGATGGAACCATATAAGATCAAGGCGGTGGAGCCCATCCCCACCACGACCCGCCGGAAGCGGGAACGGCTGATCCGAGAGGCGGGTTACAACGTCTTCAATCTGGCGGCGGAGCATGTTACGGTCGATCTCCTCACAGACAGTGGTACCTCGGCCATGAGCGACCGCCAGTGGTCTCGGCTGATGGTGGGTGACGAGTCCTTCGCCGGAAGCAGAAGCTTTTTCCGCCTTCAGAAGACGGTTCGGGAGATCTTCGGATACCGCCACCTCATTCCTGTGCATCAAGCCAGGGCAGCAGAGCACCTGCTCTTCACTGCCTTGGTGAAACCGGGCGATGTGGTGCCCAGCAATATGTTTTTCGACACCACTCGCGCTAACGTGGAGCACCGTGGTGGGAGGACCGTGGATCTGGTGATTCAGGAGGCCTATGATCCGCGCTGTGACTATCCTTTTAAGGGCAACATCGACCTCAAAAGGCTACATCGGCTGCTCGACACGGAGAGCCCCGAACGCCTTCCTCTGGCCGTCCTGACCATCACCAATAACAACGGCGGAGGGCAGCCTGTCTCGCTGGCGAACATCACAGAGGCCAGCAAGCTTCTCACGGCCAAGGGTATACCTCTGTACTTTGACGCCTGCCGCTTCGCGGAGAACGCCTTCTTCATCAAAGAACGAGAGCGGGACCAGGCACAATCCTCCATCGCTGAGATTGTCGCCAAGATTTTCGCCTGCGGCCAGGGCTGTCTGGTGAGTGCCAAGAAGGATGGGCTGGCCAACATGGGGGGGTTTCTGGCCACCCAGAACGAGAAGTTGGCCGAGAGGGTGAAGGAAATGCTCCTGCTGATAGAGGGCTTTCCCACATTTGGGGGGTTGGCGGGACGGGATATGGAGGTCATGGCCGTAGGATTCCGGGAGGTCATCGACGAGCGCTACCTATCCTTTCGCATAGGTCAAGTGCGGGAGTTGGGGGAAAAGTTGCTTGCTGCGGGCATCCCCGTCTTGCTGCCCTTTGGGGGACATGCCGTCTATGTAGATGCCAAGGCCTTTCTGCCCCACGTCCCCGCCGAGCAGTTCCCTGCTAGTGCTCTGAGCGCGGCTCTCTATGTGGAAGCGGGTGTAAGGGCAGCGGAAGTGGGCAGCTTGAGCGGCAGCCACCGAGATCCGGAAAGCGGTCAGACCGTCAACCCTGCCATGGAGCTTCTTCGGCTCTCTGTTCCCCGACGAGTTTACACTTCGGCTCACCTGGATGTAGCCGTGGAGGCCTTGAAGAAAATCTATCGGCGCCGGGAAAAGCTGCGGGGCTTGAAAGTCGTTCACAAAGGAGAAATTTTGGGTCATTTCACCGCTCGCTTGGAGGTGTTGTAGCACAGTCGTCAAAATGGATCGGAGCATGCCATGGGGATGCTCAGAAAGCTCTCGCTATTCCTCGTCATCTTACTCCTATTATGTAGCTGCTACTCCCTTTGGCGCTCGGTGTATGAGATACCTACGTCGGGTCGCCTCACGGGGGATGTGACCTTGGAGGCCGGCAACGGGGTGTGGAGGGACGTGGAGGTCAATCTTTTTTCGCTGGACGATTCAGGAGATCTGATCCTGGTCAAGTCGATGCGACTAAGCGATGATGGATTGTTCTTGATCGATTACCAGTCCGCCGGGGAGTACTATCTGGAAGTCATCAAGCCCAGGTACGATCCTTACTTTGAAAAGATCTATCTGGACGAAGGGGGGATGTTTCTGGAGGTGGAGCTGAAGCGATACTCCATCCCCGAGGATGTGTGGCAGGTCCTGGTGGTGGGGGACTTCGTGGATTGGGATTCCCTAAAGGCTCTGCCCATGACCAACGATGACGGTGATAGTCTGTGGCAGGTAGCCACCCCGCTGCCCGCCGGTCGGCACAGCTACCGGTACATCATCAACGGGCTGGATGAGTGGTTTATCGACATAAAGAGTGGCGAGTACGAGCCAGACGGTTTCGGCTACTATAACTCGGTCGTCGAGCTTGAAGAAGCCCAAGTGGTAACCTTCGTTCTTGACATCAACGATCCCTGGTTCCGGCAGGTGACCTTTGAGGTCCCGGCAGCGTCGGAAGAGGCCGGCTGGGTCGATTGGGAGCCGAAGGAGCCGTGGGGACGGCAGTGGATCACCATCTTCTATGATCCTCATGGAGGTCCCTTAGAGGACGCTGAACAGATTTTTCTGCATTGGGGGGTGAACGACTGGACAGTGCCCCAGATCATCCCACCAGGCAGCGGCGAGCATGAGGACGGTCGGGCTGTCCAGACCTCCATGGAACAGGATATTGACGGAACATGGTGGGGGGTGGTTCCCACGGATCCGGAGGTACAGTCCGTGGATTTTATCTTCACCGACGGTCAGAGGTGGGATGACAACAAGCAGGAGCAATGGCACGTATCGGTCCGATCCCTATCGGGTTTGGATCGAGTCATCTGGGGACCTGAGGAGCCGCAGGCAGGACAGTGGATCACCATCTTATACGACCCTCATGATGGTCCCTTGGAAGACGCCGAACAGGTCTTCCTACATTGGGGAGTGAACGATTGGACGATACCCCAGATCTTCACGCCAGGCAGTAGCGAGCATGAAGAAGGTCGAGCCGTCCAAACTCCCATGGAGCGGGATCCGGACGGCACATGGTGGATGGCTGTTCCCACGAGTCCAGACGTTCAGTCAGTGGACTTTATCTTCACCGATGGCCAAAGGTGGGACGACAATAAGACCAGAGGATGGCATGCGCCGGTTAAATGAAGTGACACCGGTTGAAATGAACGAGGCGTGCAAAAAATAGACTTCTTATTCCAGTTCTCGTAGCGGCAGAAGCTGCACAGCCCGAGCCTAGTTCATAAAAGCAGAGTTCTAGATCATTTCACCGCTCGCCTGGAGATGCTGTAGATATAATGGCAGAAAGGAGGCCGACGTGAACACGGATTTTCTCAAAGGCCTCTGGCCGATTCCCATTATCCTGTTCCTAAGTTGTAGTGTCACCTATCAGGGCCAGATGTGGGAATCTCCCCAGAGTGGCGTTCTTTCAGGTCGAGTCAACCTGGAGGATGGTCGCAGCTGGGACGACGTGGAGGTTATATTGGCCCAGATCACGGGCCCCCAACAGCTGAAAGAGGAAAGGCAGCTGTGGCTTGATGAGCGAGGAGAGTTTTGGGTCGAGGGCCTTGCGCCAGGGCATTATTATCTGATGGTCAACAAGCCCAAATACGATGCCAGCTATCGAGAAATTCATCTGGAGAAGGGCGATGGGCTTTATCTGGAGGTTCAACTCAGGCGATATTCCATCCCCGACCGTGTGGAGGAGGTGGCAGTGGTGGGGGATTTCGTGGATTGGGACCCTCAAAAAGCCCTGCCCATGACCGATGATGACGGAGACGGTATCTGGGAAACGGCCACCCCGCTGCCGCCAGGACGGTATAGCTACAAGTATATCATCAACGGAATGGAAAGTTGGTTTATCGACATCTACAGCGGAATTTACGAGCCAGACGGCTTCGGCTATTATAACTCGGTGATGGAGCTTCGCGAAGCAGGTCTGGTGGATTTCGTCCTGAACACCAATGACCCTTGGTTTCACCGCAAAACCTTTGTGGCGCGCACGCCGGCTGGGGGCGGACTGGTCATGGCTGGTCAGGTCGAGTGGGAGCCTGAGGAGCCCCGTCAGGGGCAGAACATCACCATTCTCTATGACCCTCAAGGAGGCCCCCTGGAGGATGCAGAGCGGATCTGGTTGCACTGGGGCGTAAATGGCTGGACAATCCCCCAGGCGATCCCGCCGGGCACCAGCGATTTTGGGGATGGACGGGCCGTCGAGACCCCCATGGAGCGGGATTCGGATGGCATATGGCACCTGGTGGTGCCCACGGACCAAGAGGTATGGGCTGTGGACTTCGTCTTTACCGACGGCCAGAGGTGGGATAACAACCAAACCGAGGACTGGCACGTGTCAGTCAAATGAGATGACGGCTAAAGCTAGTCCCTTCAATTGTGGGTTGGGCGCTATTTTGGTCTTTTGAGGCTGCCTCTGCAATTAAACCTCAAGATTCCGGAGAAAAGATGAGCGGTAAAACTATCGTGGAGAAAATTTTAAGTCGGGCCTCCGGATCCGATGCCCGGGCCGGGGATCGCATCTGGGCGGAGATCGACCTGTCTGTGATCCGCGACTTCGGCGGCCCAAATGCCGTGTTGCAGTTCGACGAGTTCACCAACCGGAGCGAGGTCTGGGATCCGAACCGTATCGCCATGACCTTCGACTATCAGGCTCCGGCCAAGGTGACCAAGGTGGCCAACAATCAAGTTCTCTGCCGCCAGTTCGCTCGACGGCAGGGAATTAAACATCTGTTCGACGTGAACTGGGGCATCGGCCAGCACGTGCTCCTGGAGCACGGCATGGTGGAGCCCGGCTCGGTCATCGTGGGCACCGACAGCCACATGAACCTTTTGGGGGCGGTGGGTTCCTTCTCCACGGGGGTTGGCACCACGGATATTGTGGCCTCCTGGTATGCCGGCAAACTGTGGTTTCGGGTTCCTGAAACCATCAAAGTGACCTTTCGAGGGCAGTACCAGACGCCGATTTCGGCCAAGGACATGACCTTGAAGTTCATCTCCATCATCGGAACCGACATGGCCAACTATCGTTCTCTGGAGTTCTATGGCCAGCCTATAGAGGATTTTACGCTAGCTCAGCGGTTGACTCTGGGCAGCATGGTGACGGAGATCAACGCCAAGATCTGTTTCATGGTGCCCGATGGACCCGTCCTTCAATTTCTGGAGGATCGCTGTGGTAAGAAACTGGTCCCGGTCACTGCTGATGCTGATGCTCAGTACGTTGATGCCCTGGAGATCGATCTGGAGGGGCTGGAGCCCCAGATCGCCTGTCCCCACACTCCTGATAACGTGAAAGCGGTTCGAGAGGTGGAGAATACGCCGTTTACGGAGGGCTTCATTGGCTCCTGCACCAACGGGCGCTTGGAAGACCTGGCCGCCGCCGCCGAGATCCTCAAAAAAGCCGGTAAGATCAATAAAGATGTGCGGCTCGTTGTCACTCCTGCCACGGCGGAGGTGGCCCGGGAGGCATTGAAGGAAGGCCTTTACGAGATCTTCATGGACGCGGGCGCCATGGTCACAAATCCGGGGTGCAGTCTATGTACCATCGGCCATCACGGCGTTCTAGGTGACGGGGATGTGCTTCTTTCCACCTCAAACCGCAACTTCCTGGGAAAGCTGGGCAAGGGAGGACAAGTCTATCTATGTAGTCCAGCAACGGTGGCAGCTTCTGCGGTGGCAGGCAAGATCACCGATCCGCGGCAATTCGTTTGAGATTGGCCTGACTTTTGCACTCACCTGAAATGAGCTGCAAATCGATGCATTGTTGATTGGGGACTCGAGAATTGAAAACAGAGCTTCTCATGTTCACACTTTCCCGCAGGTTCTCATGATCGCCACAAAACAAAAACCGTTTGAGGAAATTCTGGAATCCCTGGAGGGAGAGAAAAAGATCTTCATCGTCGGATGCGGCGACTGTGCCAGCCTCTGTCACACGGGAGGGGAAGAGGAGGTTTGGGAGATGGAGGAGAAGCTGGTCGTCGAGGGTAAGGAAGTTGTGGGCACCGTGGTCATCGACGTGGCCTGTCACACCCTCAAGGTTCGCTCCGTCTTTAACGAATTGAAGGAGCAGATCAAACAGGCCGATGGCCTGTTGATTCTGGCCTGCGGCGCTGGGGTACAGTCGGCCACACAGGTGACAGACAAAACGGTGCATCCGGGTTTAGACAGTCTGTTTCTGGCCAATATCCGCCGGCACGGGGAGTTTATGGAGCGCTGCTCCATGTGCGGCCAGTGCATCCTGGATATCACCCGGGGAATATGTCCGGTGACGCGGTGTGCCAAAGGGCTGATCAACGGTCCCTGCGGGGGTGCCAAAGACGGCAAGTGTGAGGTGGACTCGCAGCGAGACTGTGGCTGGGTCCAGATCTACGAGCGTCTCAAGGAACGAGGAGAACTGGATCGTCTTCGTCGCTATCAGGCCCCCAAGGATTTTCAGCGTACCGTGAAGCCTGGTAGTCTCATCCTGGAGCTTCCCAAGAAGGGCATTGCGAAATAAAGATACTTGATCCTCGATCCTGGATTATAGTTCAGAGAGTTTGGAGAGTTGCGAGAGTTGAGGGGAAATGGCAGTGGCAAGAGCAATGGCAATAACATAATAGTCGGCAGTAGTAGCTTACTGTTCTTTTATTGCTACTGCCATTGTCAATTGCCATTATGCTTCTCACGAGTCTCCAGTCTCTAGTCTCAAATCTCTCGCCTCGCCACATGGGCTTCGATCGACACAACCAGCATCCAGGATCATTCCTTTAAAGCACTCCAAAATTCTTGCCCAGAAGCATAATTTTTGGAGAGATCAAGATGTCCAGGCTCAGAGAAGAGCTGGAGGCGGATCGGTTCGCCATCACCGCAGAGATTGTGCCGCCAAAGGGGACTAACGTCCAGGAGACGATCACCACGGCGCGTTCGTTGTGGAAGTTTGTCCTAGCCATCAACATCAACGAAAATCCCCACGCCGTGATGCGCATGAGCTCGCTGGCGGTGTCTCGTCTACTGGTGGAGGCCCGGATGGAGCCGGTCTTTCACGTAACGGCCCGGGACAAGAACCGCCTGGCTCTGCAGAGCGATCTGTTGGGAGCGGCCGCCCTGGGCATCGAAAACGTCCTGGTGATCTCTGGCGATCATCAAAGCCTGGGCGATCACAAGGAGGCGAAACCCGTCTACGACCTGGACTCTGTGCAGCTGCTCCGCATGATCACCACCCTGATGTCGGGGCGGGATCTAGCCGGTGGTGCGCTAGACGGCACGCCCGTCTTTTTCCCGGGGGCGGTAGTCAATCCCCAGGGTGACATCCCGGAGCTGGAGATCATCAAGATGGAGAAGAAGGCGGCGGCCGGAGCTCAGTTCTTTCAGACTCAGGCCGTCTATGAGCTGGAATCCTTCGCCGCATTCATGGATCAGATTAAGCACCTGGAGACTAAGGTTCTGGCAGGCATCGTCCCTTTGAAATCGCCCCGGATGGGCCGATTCATGAACGAGAAGATCCCTGGCATTCGGGTGCCAGACGAGCTCATCGAACGTCTGGAGAAGAGCTCCCGAAAGGAAGAGGAGAGCCTGGCCATCGCCCGGGAACTCATCGCAGGATGCAGGGACTTGTGTCACGGAGTTCATTTGATGACCATCGGTTGGTACGACAAGGTGGAGCGGATGCTGGCGGACATCATCTAGAGGATTTCCAGAAATTTCTCATTGGGCAGGCCCAGCCTGCCTTTTTTATATCGCAGACTTATCTGAAAAAGTTCTTGACATTATGGTAGGTGAGAATTACCATCAGTGGTGATGTGTGAGCAAAACAATCGGTTCCGTTTTTGGCCTCGAAGATGTAAAACAGAGTATTTAAGATCCTATGAGCAAATCCTATCTTCATCTTTAGCGGAGGAAAAAAACGATGGCGAAAAGAATACTCCTAGGCCTGGCCATGCTGGCCGCTCTTTTGGCCTTTGGCTGTGGCCAGAAGGCTGGAAGACTGTCCACCTCCTCCAAAGAGGCTCTGGCTGAGTATGAACTGGGCGTTGCCGCCGCCGACAAACTTTACTTTGAGGAAGCAGCAGGACATTTTGTCAAGGCCGTGGCGCTGGATTCTGGCTTCGCTGTGGCCTACAGCCGCCTGAGCAAGGTGCTTCAGAACCTGGGCGATGAAGCCCAGGCCAGAGAGTATCAGGCAAAGGCTTTGAGATTGATGAAGGACCCCAGCGGGAAGGATAGGGTGACCGAAAGGGAAGGTCTGTTCATCGTCCTTCAGGATGCCTATTTGCATTATGACTTCGACAAGGCACAGGCGACCATCGAGCGCTGGGTGGAGAGGTTTCCCGAAGATTATGAAGCTCATGCCTTTCTGGGGATGGAGCAGCAGATATCGCAGAATTATGACCAGGCCCTTATCGCCTATCATAGGACTGCGGAGTTGAATCCCAACTATGCCCAGGCCTACAACGGGATGGGCTACTTGCACCTTGCCAAAGGTGACTTCGACAGGGCTCTGGAGAATCTCGAGAAATATCGAGACATGGCACCAGATCAGGCAAACCCCTATGACAGCATAGGCGAGCTGGAACAGGCCAGGGGAAGATATCAAGAGGCCATCAAACAGTATAGGAAGGCTCTGGAAATCAACCCGAACCTGCGCTTCGTGCTCCATCATCTCGGCGAGATCTATCGGATTCAAGGTCAATACGCCCGGGCCATCGACTATTTCCTGGAGGCGGCGGAAAAAGCTCGGGGCCCTGAGGCCGAGTCCATTTCGCGTCAGTATTTGGCCTACTGCTACCTGAGAAGGGGAAATCTGAAGCAGGCCTTAACCGAGGCCCTGCGGGCCGTGGAGCTGGATCCAAAGAATCCCATCGCTCACTACAATTTGGGGCTGGTCCATGTTGCCATGGGCGACCTGAGCGCCGCCATGGCCGATGCAGAGCGGACGGACCAGTGGCTGACCAAACTAAATCTGAGGCGGTACGGATTGGATAGATTTCTGTTTCATCTCATGGGAGAGATTTACCTGGCCACCAAAGAATACGACCTGGCCATCGACAGCCATTGGGAGGCCGTGCAAAAGAGTCCCAGCCCTTTATACAACCTTTTTTATCTCCATGCCCTGGGGTATGCCTACTATCAAGCCGGCAGATTGGATGAGGCCGTTGCCACTCTGGAGAGGGCTCTGGGCCAGAATCCCAACCATGCGGACTGTCTTTATACCATGGCTTTAATCTATAAAGAAAAGGGTGACTATAAGTTAGCCAGAGAGTGTCTGGATAGATTCAGGGAGGTTTTCAAGGATGCCGATGAGGGAGTGGAGTGGGTGGAGAAGGCCATCAGGATGAAGGTGTAGGGTTCACGAAATCGCATAACGCAAGGAGCCCGTGGGGATATTTCGGCGCCCGGCGGGCTTTTTATGAAGTTACAGTTTAAGGGACCATATGTTCGAGGCTCAAGGGATTGAGACCCTTGACGGTTTCAGTCAAGGCCAAGTTATTTTTCTGGAAATCGTGCCAGTGAAAGTCTATATGGACAAGAAAACCCTTCTGGCAGAGGAGAAAATCGCGGATACCGTCCAGATGATTCCGGGAAATGCCTTTACCATCTTGGATTTCGTTGGGGTCTTCAAGAAGCTTCATCTTGAGGACTGGCGACGGCTGGTCCAGCGCTTCGGCCAATTCGGGGAGAAACGAAGATATACGATGGCCACATATCTTTCCAATCGTCTCGACCTGTACTCCCCAAAACCCCATTCTCTGCTAAAGCCTCTGGTTCATTATCGGGAGGGTCGGTTTGCCGACCGTCGGCGGACCACACCACAAGAGTGGCACATCTTGGGCAGCCCCTGGATCGCCGTGTACAGGAAGAGATGAGTCAGACTGAACCTTCGGAAGGTTTCAACCTTCAGAAGGTTCTCAGTATGAAGCTCGCCGGAACTTTCCAGAACCCGGCGGGCTTTGTTTTGGGATTCTTTCCCGAAAAAAACCACTTGACAGAGGGCCAAACTGCGGACATATTTTGCTTCATGGTGAGAGCTTTCTGATCTCCAATTGAGGGAAAATGGGCCGGGAGCTTGGGGCAAGAAACCCTTGACTTTTAGTCTAAATTTGATATACTTACCTGCGTGTATGGAGGGACTTCCTCCCTTCTAGGGAGGAGATCTCCGTGACAGCCTTGATTGAGCTGGCTGTTCAGGCTAGCAAAGGAGGTACACCGTGGCCAGCGTGAACAAAGTGATTCTCATCGGAAATTTGGGCAAGGATCCGGAACTCCGATACACCCCGGGTGGGTCCGCGGTCTCCAATTTCCCAATTGCCACCAATGAGAGATGGAAAGATAAAAACGGTCAGCCCCAGGAGCGGACAGAGTGGCACAATATTGTTCTGTGGGGACGGTTAGCAGAGATCGCCAACGACTACTTGAAGAAGGGCAGCCCGGTGTATATAGAGGGACGTCTGCAAACCAGGTCTTGGGAGGACCGGGATGGCAATAAGAGGTATACCACCGAGGTCGTGGGCACCCAAATGCAGATGTTGGGACGTGAGGTCGGCGCCGGAGGAGGCCCGTCAGCGGAGAGACCCGAGGGCAAATTAGAGGCCGAGGCCGTGCCTGAGGAAATCGAGGGTGCTGAGGAGGCAGACGACGATCTGCCCTTTTAAGGCTCATTTATACAGTTCTTGGTGTGCTACATCGAAGGGGGCGAGGTTCCCCGTTCTGGCCGCAGAAGCAGCCGGAAAAGTTTCGTGGGGGTCACAAAGATCCACGCAGTGGATGGCCCCCACGCATTGTAATTCCTTTCTTTCATCAACAACCGAAGAGGGAGATGTTGACAGTTACGATCTACAGGAAATCGGCCGATCAAAAGAAGCCCAGTTTTCACCCCTCTGGAACTATTCTCCTCAGCTTTCTGGGAGCCATCTTCATTGGCTGGATTTTGCTCTCCTTGCCCCAGGCATCCACAAAATCTCCGCTATCCTTAACGGATTCGCTGTTTACGGCCACTTCTGCCACCTGCGTTACCGGGCTCATCGTTGTGGACACGGGATCCCGCTTTACCATCTTTGGCCAGGTGGTCATCTTGGCGCTCATACAGCTGGGTGGTTTAGGCATCATGACCTTCTCCTCTTTCTTTCTGATCGTGATGGGCAGAGGGCTCTCAATCAAACACCGGCTGGTCATCCAGCAATCCCTCAGCCAGGTTCCTCATAAAGACATGTTTCGATTGGTGAAGTATGTACTTCGCTTCACTTTGGTCACAGAAACCATTGGGGCTCTTTTGTTATACTCGAAATTTGTGCATATCTATTCGCCGGCCAAGGCTGCGTATTACGCCATCTTTCACGCCGTTTCGGCCTTTTGTAATGCGGGTTTTTCCCTCTACAAGACGAGTTTTGTGGCCTATCAGGGGGATGTGATGATCAACGCGGTGATGACCGCTCTGATTATCTTGGGGGGATTGGGTTTTTTTGCCCTGGCCGACGTCAAGCTTCTTGGACGCTTAACCGGCTCCAGGACGGCCAGAAAGCTTTCCCTGCACACCAAAACGGTGTTCACCGTCACAGGTGTGCTCATTGTGGTGGGAACACTTTTAGTCTTGGCCCTGGAGTGGCAGAACAGGCTTGTTGGAAAGCCCATCGCTGTCAAGTTGTTGACCTCCTTCTTTCAGTCGGTGACCGCTCGGACTGCAGGGTTTAACACCCTATCAACCGGCGAGCTCACCAATCCAACCCTTTTTCTGTTGATTATGCTCATGTTCATCGGGGCTTCTCCAGGCTCAACGGGAGGGGGTATTAAAACAAGTACTTTTGGGATTTTAGTGGCCTTGATGGTTGCGCGTCTAAAGGGCAGACGGAACGTGGAGCTTTTTCATCGGACAATTCCCCTGGCCATCGTGGCCACGGCCATTTCCGTGACGGCCATGGCGTTGATCACCATCGCCGTCATCACAATGGCCCTTTCGGTGACAGAAGGGGGGATGGTTCACTCCCAGCTGGGTCGAGGGAGATTTTTGGAGTTTCTGTTTGAAACCACCTCGGCTTTCGGCACCGTGGGGCTGTCCACGGGCGTGACCCCGAATCTTTCCCACCTGGGAAAGATTTTAATATCCATTACCGTTTTCGTCGGTCGAGTGGGACCCTTGACCTTGGCGCTGGCTGTGGGGCAGAGAGTGGGCCAGCGCCGTTTTGAGTATCCCGAAGAGAACGTGATGGTCGGGTAAAAGGAGAAAAGCGATGAGACAATTTGCCATCATTGGACTGGGCACATTTGGATTCAAGCTGGCCACCGCGCTTGCTGAGTTGGGCTGCCAGGTGTTGGCCATGGATAACGATCGAGACCGGGTTCAGGAAATCAGAGACTTGGTCACAGAGGCGGTGGTGTTGGACGCCACCGATAAATCGGCCATGGACTCTCTGGACCTGGTAGAGCTGGACATGGTGGTGGTGTGTGTGGGTCAGTTAGAGACCAGCGTGCTGGTCACCCTCTACCTCAAGGAGGCCGGCGTCGAAGAAATCGTGGTTAAGGCGCTGAGCGCCGATCACGTCAAAATATTGAAACTTCTGGGGGCCAGTCGGATCGTGATGCCGGAGGAGGATATGGCCGTCCGACTGGCAGGCAGTCTCATGACTCCCAACATCATCGATCATATCCCCTTGACACCTGGCCACAGCATCGTGGAGATTAGGGCGCCTGAGAGCTTCTGGGGAAAAACCATTAGGGAACTGGATGTACGCGCAAAATACAGGGTGGAGATTATCGCCGTGAAAAAGTACGTAACCTCCAAGCTCAACGGCGAGGAGTCCCTGGACGAATCTCAGACAAAGGTGATCCCAGCGGCCAAGGAGGTCATCAATCATGGCGACGCGTTGGTGGTCATCGGAGAAAATGAGGATATCGAGAAGATTCAAAAGCTGTAAGCCCCTGAGTGGGGCGCTGTGGACGGGCCCTTTTGGAAAGAGTTCTTTATGTCCCTTCATGTGCTCTTGCTTCTGGGCATCGCCGTGGCCATTGGCTTCGGCGGCGGAAAACTCTTTAAGAAGTTGCATGTACCCCAAATTGTGGGGTACATCGTCGTCGGAGTCTTCCTGGGCACCTCCTTCCTGAAGCTTTATCAACCGCAGCTTCTGGACCAGCTCATTGACATAAACGCCCTGGCTCTGGGGATCATCGGCTTCTTGATCGGCAGCGAGCTGCGGCTGAGTATTTTCCGCCGTCTGGGCAAGACCATCTTTGTCACATTGCTCTTCGAGGCCCTGGGAGCCTTTGTGCTGGTGGCCCTTGGGGTCTTCATCTTGACGGGTAAGCTTTATCTGGGGTTGCTTTTCGGCGCTTTGGCATCGGCCACAGCCCCAGCTGCCACAGTGGGAGTCCTTTGGGAATACAAGGCCAAGGGGAGTCTGACATCAACCCTTTTGGCCATCGTGGCTCTGGATGACGCCGTGGCCCTATTCCTCTATGGTTTTGCCCTCTCCATCGCCAAGACCCTTTTTGCCCACGTGGGAATTTCCGTATTCCACATATTGGCCAAACCGGTGGGGGAGATCCTGCTTACCTTGGTGGTGGGAGTTCTCCTGGGGTTTGGGCTCTCTTTTCTGGCCAGGCGTATGAGGAACAAGGGCGAAACCCTGATCCTCTCTCTGGCGGCCATCTTTTTGTGTTGCGGTCTATCTGAGACTCTGGGTTTGTCATTGATCCTGAGCAACATGGCCATGGGGATTACCCTCGCCAACTTGGCACCTTTCGGTGGCAGAAGAGTCTACAGCGCTGTGCAATCTTTTGTGCCCCCTGTTTACGTGCTCTTTTTCGTGTTGGTGGGTGCTCGTCTGGAAATTAGCCTTTTGCCGCAGATGGGAATTCTGGGTCTTATCTACTTGGTGGCCCGGGGTGGGGGAAAGATGATGGGCGCTCGTCTGGGAGCCCAGGTGTCTGGGGCCAGTCAGGTGGTGAAACGGTATTTGGGCATCTGTCTTATCTCTCAGGCAGGTGTGGCCGTGGGATTGGCCATCGACGTATACCGTGAGTTTTTCCAGTTGGGACCAGCGGGAGCTCATGTGGGCATCATGGTCATCAACGTCATCACCGCCACCACCTTCTTGCTTGAGTTGATAGGACCGCCCTGTGTCCGTTGGGCCATCGTGAGGGCTGGAGAAGCGGGCAAGTCCAAGTTGTGAGCCTTTCGGGAGGGACGTGATGCAGAAATTATCCGATGCCCTACGCAAGGAGTATATCGCTCTTGGCCTGATGGCAGGAAGCAAGGAGGAGGCGCTTCGCGAGCTGATCCGGCGGCTTTCCGAGGAAAAGGTGCTGGCCGATGTGGAGCCGTTTTTTGACGCTGTCCTAACCCGGGAGAAACTACAGAGTACTGGCATCGGCAGCGGCGTGGCCATTCCCCACGCTCGCTCTGCAGGAGTCAGACGTTTGACCGTGATGCTGGGGCGCTTCGAAGGAGGAGTGGATTTCGCGGCCCTAGATGGCCAGCCAGTCCAGCTCGTCTTTCTGATTGCTGCTCCTCAGGGAGCCGCTGGAGCCTATATTCAGACGGTGGCCAAGGTGGCCAGGCTTTTGAAAAGTCGGTCGTATAAAGAGCGCCTGCTGGAAGCAAAGAGTTCACAGGAGATAGCTGAGCTCATCAAAAACTTCGACCGAAGGTATCCACGGGATATAACGGTCAAGAAAACCAAGGATGGCCGGGTGATTCACCCCTAAATGGCGGGGTTCTCGCGCTCAGGATGGAGGAGATCGATGCATCTTTTGATCATCGTCCTCAATGAGGAGAAATTTTTAGAGGATGTCCTCTCCGTTCTCGTGGAGCTGGGGGTCACCGGCGCCAACGTATGCGACGTCCGCTCTATGGGGCCCATGTTGGCTTACGATGTGCCCATCTTTGCCGGGCTGCGAGACCAAATGGAGGGCCGCAGGCCCTATGCCAAGATGATCTTCGCGCTGGTTCAAAACGATGGCATCGTGGAGGAGATCGTCAGCACCCTAAAGGATGTAGAATTGGATTTCGAAGAGCCAGGCACGGGTTTTGTCTTCACCGTTTCTGTGGGGAAAATCATCGGAAAGGAAAAGGATTTCGAGCTTTAAAACCCAGGTGTAACCCCGGGTCTAGGCGTTTTCGGCCGGGGTTGCATGGGATTCTTCGCTGGAGAGGGCGATGAAGAAAGTCGAGTGTATCATCCAGAGAACAAAATTGCCGGACCTGCTGGAGAGATTGAACGGGTCGAAAAGTTTCTGCGGGGTAACCGCAACGGCGGTCCGAGGCTGTGGACGGCAAAAGGGTCGGCTTCCCGATGAGCGGTCCACCGACAGTGTCCAGCTCCGTGCCTGTACCAAGTTGGAGTTTGTGGTTCCCGATGATCAGGTGGAGAATTTAGTCGAGATCATCGTCCAAGTCTGCAGAACGGGCCGGAGAGGCGCCGGAGATGGCAAGATCTTCGTCTTGCCAACGGAGGATGTGGTGAGAATTAGCTCTGGGGAGCGAGGGGAGAGGGGCATCGTATGATAATGAAGATAGCTGTGGTTTTTCTAGGGCGTCGGGCTGCACAATTCCCAGGCGGCACATGCGTTCGTCGTGAGTCGGTTGTCGGATTCGAAGCTCGCTACATGTGTCGCTGGGCGTCCCACGGTAGTTGTCGTGTTCATTGATCATCGGTCGGTGTCAACGAACTTCGATACCGACTGACGATAGACGATACGAGCATCGAGACCGATAAACGAACTTCTCGCATCGGCTTTTATATGAAGGCCGCCGGATCTATGACCCGGCGGCCTTCTTTCTTGTATCGCCTCTTGAAGGCTATGGAAGGGTGATCAGATAACGATCGAACTCTCCCGCCTCGTTGGAGTCAAAGGATTTGTTGCCCATACCGTCTACGGCTTTCACGTGGTAGCAGTAGTTAAAGGTGGTGTCGCCGGCGGCGCCTGCGTCGGTGTAGACGGTGTCGGGGCTCTCTCCTATGGAGTCGGCGGGAGTTGGCGAGTAATTGGGGGTATCCTTTCGATAGATGACGTAGTGGCTAACACCCACATCGTCGGTAGATGGCGTCCACTGCAGGACGATGTTCGTCTTGGAAAGTGTGCTGGTGAGGTCGTAGATAGCTGTGGGAGGTTGCTGATCACCCGATGGCACCGCGTTCACCGCCTCCAGGGCCCGGATCCGCCCAGCCCCATAGTAATTGTCTTTACCGGAGGAGCCCAGCTCCAGGGCCGTGGTCTCCACGATGCTATCCATTTGGGCGGGAGTCAGATTGGTGTTTTTAGAGAGCATCAGGGCCAGAAGGCCGGCCACGTGGGGGCAGGACATGGAGGTGCCGCTCCAGTCGGAGCCGCCCACATAGCCGGTGTTGCTGCTGTGCTGCAGAGAGGTGATGCTCACTCCAGGAGCGCAGACATCTGGGTCCATCAGGCCCATCTGAGGGTTGTGCGGATAGTCATACCAGGGGCTGACATTCTCCCATGTCACCGGTCCAATAGAGGAGAAGTCCGCTCGGTTGTCGCTCCCATCCGTCGCGCCCGCGGTGATCACGTCGCTTATTCCTCCTGTCAGGGTCTGGTCTGGATGAAGCCAAGGTGGGGGAACTCGTCCTGGGGTGCATACGTTATCGGGAACCGGCCAGAGAAACTGTCCCAACCAGTCCCCGTTGTTTCCGGCAGCCACAGCGGAGATCATCCCGACGGCCATGGCGCTGTTCATCGTGTTTCTCCACTGCTGGTAATCGGGATAATCCGTCGACTGCCAGCCGATGGAGAAGCTCATCACGTCCACGCCGTGATCGATGGCGAAGTCGATGGACTGCCACACGTCCGACTCCTGACCATATCCTCCAGAATCCAGAACCTTCAGACACATGACGGTGGCATGGGGGGCCATGCCCGTCTGGGTACCGGCCGTGCCATCGCCAGCCACCGTCCCGGAACAGTGCGTGCCGTGGCCGTGATCGTCCATGGGATTGTTGTCGTTATTGGCGAAGTCGTAGCCGTGGTAGGGATATGTGGCCCCGCCGGCCCAGACGTGATCGGCCAGGTCAACGTGGTTGTAGTTAACGCCGGTGTCATGAACGGAGACCAACACCCCAGCTCCGGTGTAGCCCAAGGCCCACACGTCTGGCGCGCCCACCAGGGTCAGGTTGGAGACGATCCCCTTGGTCGTCTCAAACCTCTCCCCTCGATCCTCTATGGGACCCTCCGGCAGCATGTATTTCCTTTTATCCCAGTCCACTGAACGTACTGAGGACATGACGGCCACCCTCCGGATCACCCCCGGTGTGGCCTGGCAGCTGACCACGTTGGCCGACCAGATGGGCGTGATCTCACTGACTTGATGGGCAACAGATCTCTCCATCAGCAATTCAAGGACTTCTCTCTGGTTCTCAGAAGCGAACTCCTTCAGATATTTCACAAAAAAAGCCCGCCGCTCAAGGCGAGCCATTTTCGTGGCCTGAGAGATCAGCGAGCCCCAATCAGTCTGAGCGACCATGGAGATGTTGATGGAGATCAGCTCAGCTTCCTCCGCATGCTCCAGCCGGCCGGCCAGGTCCTCGGTGATGGTGGCCAGAGGCGTGGCCTGAGCGGAGTTATATGTCAGCAGGAAAGCAGTCAAAAAGATAACCGCAAATTTCATCCGATCACTCCTTTTTATTTTGCATTGGACAGATTTTTATCGAAGGTCCCCACCCGGTTGGAATCTCCGCTCTCTGCTCCCTGTTTCACAGCGCGGACCAGGTAATATCGGTTTGCCACAGGCGGTGCCGGATCCGACCAGTTATCCCCTGTGGTGGAGTCCGTGGGGGCGGCGGGCGTGAAGTTCGGGTCTGTGTCGTCGCTATAAATGTGGTATAACTCGGCCCCGCTTCTATGAGTCCATACCAGGTGCACCGTCGCCCCGGCCTTTTGGATGGCCAAATCCTCGATGGGGCTCAGGCCACCCTCGATGGTGGCTAGGAGATGGTAGGTCAGATCCGAGAGGTCGATGCCCCCGGGGAGGCCTTCCTGATCCCGAGTGCTGAAGGTTAAGATGCCAGCGTAAGTGGAGCCAGCCTCGGCGCCGGAGTCGTCGAAAGTAACCGTGTATGATGCCGGTGTGGCTCCCACATCGGCGGGACTGAAGCCTCCCACCAGGCTGAAGCGCCCTTCGCCTCCGGTGATCTGAGCGTAGTAAATCCGGAGCAAGGCCTGCAATGAGTCGTAATCGTAATTATGAATCTGGAGAACCTGATCGCTGAACCCGCTGATCTCGTGAGTGCCGAAGTCCACGGTGTCCTCGGTGGTCACCGCCCCGGCTTGAGTTGAAGGCTGGGCGTGGTCCAGGACGGTGCCGGAGAGGGCCACAAAGGTGCTGGGATCGTCCACGTCGTTGGCCTGGATCTCCAGGTCTCCACTTTTGTTTCCCGATGCGGCGGTGTTCATTGAGATGGTGTGGTCGCTGCTGTCTTGGGCACCCACGCTGAAGCTTCCGCTTGGTGCCGAAAAGCCAGAGGGAACGATTAGCTCGTAGTTGAGCTCATCGGCGGGCGGGTCGGCCACATTGAAGACCCGCAGGTTCTCTTCGGCTGTGGCGCCCACGATGACGGTTCCGAAATCCAGAGATGTAACGGTTTGAATTTTCGCCGGCACCTGGATGTCCAGATAGACAGGCAGATGGTCGGAGGCATAATAAAGGGCGTTGGCGGTGGTCTCTGGGACGGCTTGATTGGGGGGACTATTGATGGCGCTATCTAAACGACTTGGTTCGAGAAGCCCGTCGTTGCCGAAGGCGATGTAGCTGCCGGAGATGTATGAGATGCCCTCATCATCATCACAGGCGTGGGAGATTAAAATTTGATCAAAGCGGTCGTCCATGCCCCCCGTAGCTCCGCCCGCGAATGAAACTCTTTGTGTTGATTGTGTGTGAACGTCTCTGAACGTCCAGCTGTCGTGCCAGTTTCCCACCCGGTCGATAGGGTCGTGCACGACTCCAGCTGAACCAGGATCGGTGCTGACCATCCACTGATAGGCAGGCTCATTGCTGTTGTAAATATTAAAATCCCCAGCGACCATATAGTTCTGCCCAACGGGAAAGGTCTCCATCCGTGTGCGCATGGCCTGGACCTCGGCCAATCTCTTTTGCTCATTATCGGATCCTTGGCTGGCCTTCAGGTGCACAACGTAGATGCGGATGCTGGCCTCGTCGGCAGTATAACCATCCGGGCGGAACTTCCACTCGTCGATGTCCCGCAAATCGGTGTCGATCACATAATGGGAGAGGTAGTCCACTTTATCCGGCTTGTAGAACATAGCGTTGTCTGAGTCGTAACCATCTACGAAGGGAGCGGCGGCGTACGTTCCCGGTTGGCCGTAGTTCAATACATTGCTGAGGAACTGATTCATATCAGCCCAATCGTGAAATTCCTCCATAACCAGCACGTCGGGATCGAACTGAGCGATGATATGGCGGAAGTTCGGATCCCGCTGTGGTCCTGTGCTTCCTGGATAATTGAGAGAGTTGTACTGGGCGATGCGTAGGGCGGCGGCCTGAGTAGGGAGAAGAAAGGGACAGGCCGACATGAATAGGAGCAGCAAAAAACAGAGTGACCGTTTTCGTGTTCGTGAGCTCATCATCGTTTTTCCTCTCCCTCAGTCGTTTCATCAGACTGGTTTGGGAATCGACTTATTTGCCTTCGCCGGCCGTCATAGCCCGGTCGAACTCGCCCACGATGTTGGAGGCCGCCGATTTAGCACCGCCGGCATCCATTGCCCGGACGGTATAGTAGTAATTGATGGCCATGTTGCCAGTGATGGAGGGGGTGCTGTCGGTATAGGTCGTATCAGAGGTCTCTCCCAGAGAGTCTTCCGGTTGGGTCTCAAAATCGTGCACCGTATCGCGATACACCACATAGTAGTCTGCACCACCCCCGCCTGAGGCTGGAGACCAGATGAGCACGATGGTGGAGTCGGCCAGGTGTGCCCTCAGATCGTTGATGGGCCACGGGCAGTTAGAACTTCCCGGGGTGGGGGTGACGAAGACCTGCAGGGAATCTCCCCCGTCCGGGCAGCGCCCGATGGAGTTTTCGGTGCCCGGAGCGCTATCGTACACCAGGCTGTCCACCACGATGCCCGTGGTGTAGTAGCTGCCGATGAAGATGTACACCCCGTCGCTGGAATCGCTCAGTTTGATCTGATTATCCGAGGTGGTGAAGGTGATCTGAATCAGGTTGACAGCCACCGAGTCGTCCAACTCGGTGGTCTCCTCGGGCACTTCGTAGTACTCGAAGTCGGCGTGGAAGCCGAACTCCTCCAGGAAACCATCGCTGGGCGGGTTTGAGCCATCTTTGGCAACGACCAGGAAGCTACCCGGGGCGATGCTGGTGCCCTCTGGAAACTCCCAGATATCCGCCGAATAATAGGGTTTGTCCTGCAGGCGCCAGCCGCTCAGATCTATGGTCCGCGGCCCTGGATTATAGATCTCCACGAACTCCGAGGCGTCCCCGGAAGTCGTCGGATCCGGATAGAGCTCGTTGACGTAAACCTGGGGAAAGGAATCGGGCGATGCGTACCAGATGGCCTCATCGGTTATGAGGACACCACGGCCGGCGGCATCCAGGGCGTCGTTGTAGCTTACGGTGATCTTCTCTGCGTTGGTAATGGCCACCTTGCCGTTTCCCTTGATCACTGAGCTCTCGAAGCCAACAGTTCCGGTGAACTCGCCTGTGTTGACGCCCGTTTCCACCAGGGGGATGAGTTCTCCCACGGTATCGGTGTTCTGGCTCTGCACGGTGACCACGGTGGTGTCCGCAGCCCCGGGGCTTTTATTCACCAGACTGTCGCCATCGGTGACGGTGATGGCGGCGGTGGTGTTAATGCCGATGTAGACGTTGTCGCCCAGGATTACCGTTCCCGTGGCACCTCCGGTCAGGGGCGCGCAGATGCCATGGATTTTACGAAACTCGTTATAGTACTCGGCGACCACGTTCTGGTCGTGTACCACAATAAGGTTCTCGTCGTGATAGGTGTCACCGTAATAGGACCAGTTGTTGGAGCCCAAAAGGACCCTGGGGTCGTGGATGGTGTTGTGATCCACCACTAAAAATTTGTGATGCATGTAGCCCCAGTCGTAGGCCACGTAGCACACTGGGACTCCGGCGGCCACCAGAGTATTGTATTCGCAGCCGGATGTTTGGAGACAAAAGGTGTCCATCACGCCCTCCACCCAGACCCCCCTGTTGTGGGCATTGATCAGCGCGTTTCGGATATCATCGCTGGTGAACACGTAAACGCAGAAGTAGAGATTTTCCTGGGCGTTGTCGATAGCCTCGATGATGCGATCCTCGATGCAGGAGGGGGGAGAGAAGTAGTACTCGAGGTCGATGCCGTTGCAGTTGGTCGTATCCGGGGTGGGGGTAGTGCCCAGCTTACAGGTGTGAAAACGGGCGTCGGTGTGGTTAGGCAGGTTCGTGCCCCACATCTCGTGGAACTCCTTCTCATAGGCCTGGGCCAGTTGAGGGCAGTCGATGACCACGGATGTATTGTTGTTCCACCAGCATCCGGAATATGTGTTGTTGGTAGATCCCGTCCATACCTTCTGGCCGTCCACGATGCAGAACTTGTTATGCATGGAATAAGTCGCGTCCCCACCACAAAGGCCCATGTTATCGTAAGCGATTTTGATTCCGCAGCTTGAGAGGGTGTCGTAGTCATCGTTGGTGCCGGCGAACTGATGATCCGAGATGATCTGCACCAGAACCGACTCACTGATGGCGCAGAAGGTCTCCACGGGATTGGGGTGGCAGTCGCGAGTCACCCAGCGAATCTCGAAGAAACAGGCGTTGACGCTGTCCCGGGCCGAACGGATGAAGTCCATGAATTTGCTGTCCAAAGCGTTGGGATCGCCGCAGGACTGTTGTGGATCCGTGAAGTAGATCTCAAAACCTTTGGGAAGATAAGCCGTGGATGTGCCGCTGGCCACGAACATGAGCAGGAAAGGCAGAAGGAGGATTTTGGGAGTCCTTCCCGCTCTGGTATCCACAATGCTGCCGCCAGGACTTTTTTTCATCGTGACTATTACTCCCCTAAAAAAGCGTGAGGGCAGGGCGCAGATACCGCCCTGCCCTCAACTTTTGGCTGGTATTTCCTTCCCAGGCCGGCAGTATATATTTGATGACCGTCTCTCAGTGTCGCCTTCTCCAGCTATAGGAGAAGGTAACCTCTGATATCACTTCAATTTGGTCAGATCCTTGTCGAACTCGCCCACCTGCCTGGAATTGGCTGGCGCACCGCCGGCGAACCGCGCCTGGATTATGTAGTAGTAATTCGTGGTTGTATTGCCAACCACGCCGACATCGGTGTAGGTGCTGCCAGGAGGTACGACGGAATCCAGAGAATCGCCCATGGCCGTGGGATCGGTGCTTCGATAGATGACGTAATTCAATTCGGGTGCCGAAGAGCTGGTCCACTCTAGAAAGACGTCGCCGCTACTGGACTTGGCTCCGCCCGAGAGGGCGCCTGTCAGGTCGGCGGGATAAAAGCCGATGAAGTCGTTGTCGTCCCGCGGCTGAAGCCTGAAGTTGCCGAAGGAGTAATCCATCACGCCGCGGATGATGGCGAACTCATCGCCGGGCTCGACCTCAGTGGCGTAACCGCAGATGTCATCCGCCATGCAGGTACCGGAGCCGTCGGTCATCTCGAACTCACCGTATCCCAGGGTGTCCGTCACCGTGACGCTTTGTACTTGAACCAGGACGCCCTCCAGGGACTCGGCCGCGGCCACCTCGGAGGTGAAGACGGGCAGGGCCGGTGGCATGTTGCCGGCACCGTAGTTGCTATATGCAGTGACGTAGCTGATCTGAGTGCGACCGAACTCATCGGTGACCGTTCCCGTCACCTGCACGCTGTCCCCCCGGGTGGGCTCGTAGAAGAGATCGTAGACCAGCACGCCGCTCCAACCTCCTCCGGAGGACATCTCGATGTAGTAGCCGGGGTTGTAAGCGCATTCGACAGGATCGGCTGTGACCATGCCACCTACTACGACTCTCTCTCCCGTATAATCTGGCTTGGCTGCGGGATTCTGAACCTCCCGGATAGTGCGTGCAGCGGGTGCCAAGTTGTTGTTTCCCGGGGTGTTGTAGGCGCTGCCGTAAACCCCGAAATCCCTGCGGTTGTAGTCGCTGTCGGCTCCATCGGGATAGCGACCCAGGCTAAATCCGTAGGGAAAGCCTGGATCGTAGGTGGGCCAGGTTTCTCCCATAAAATACTCCGCCGGGTCGAAGGAACCATAGCCTACAGCATCGTAGATGAAGCCACCTTTTCTCAGGTGGATGTTATCCGGGGAGTTCTCGAAGTCGGCCAGCGGATTTATTATATCGTAGTTGGCAACGCTAGTGTCCTGAGCCACGACGAAGAAACCGTCTGCAGGAATGGAGAAACCGGTCAGGTCGATGATTTTCTTGTCGGCGCCGTCGAACCCGTTCACCATAATCAACGTCCAGCCGTTTAGCGACAGGGTTGGAGGACCATAGAGCTCGATGAAGCAGCCGGCATCTGCACCGGGCGAGTTGTACAGAAACTCGTTGATGGTGACGTTTTCGTACTCATCCAGAACCAGGTATTTGTGCATGGGTGAGGACGAGATGCCCCCGGTGTCGTTCTCGGCGTATGCATAAAAGTAGACCGTGTCGCCATTGCTCTGCCCGGGAATGGTGAAATAGTAATAGTTGCTGCTGCTGCTGTCGCTGACCACGCCCGTCCAGGTTCCCGCGGTACCGTTAACCTGATAGAGCACGCTGTCGTTTTGCACCGTGGCGGCGGTGTCGAAGATAGAGGCCATCACATTCACTGATGTCCCGCCACCGGGTATGGTGGGAGTGTGCGAGATGCTGGTGATGTCTGGTCCTTGAGCGATAGGTGGATGTTTCCAGACGACGTCGGCGATACCTCTGGGATTAAGATCATACTCGCCACGGCTATATTGGACGATGCCGGTGATGCTCAGGAAGGTGTCACCCACTGCAGGTGCGGGAGGTTCATAGATAAGGAAGTCAATTTGACATGTGTCGGTATAGCTGAAGTCGGTCACGTAAAACCCCGCGTACTGATGTGAAGAGCTCGGGTCCACTGCGCAGATAACATTGGTCAGCTTGCAGAGGACACTTTCGTAGCCTTCAACATCGGAGTCGCAGCCCGCCAGATAAGTATCGGCCAGATCGCCGGGGGTGATATCCACAGGATCGGGTACCGGATTTCCGGTGGAGATGACCTCATAGGATGTCAGACCTTGCATCTCCGTCATGCCGTAATATTCGATGATGTCCGCCGTGAGCACTACCTCATCGCCTCGATCGGGTTCGTAGGTAGGTTGAAAGATGAACATACCGGACCAGGGAGCCTCATCCTCCTGGATCCAGAAATCGGGGTAGCCCGCGGCGACGCCCGTATGGGTGACGATGCCCCGGACGACTTTCGTGGTGCCCTCATATGGCGAGGGGTAGCAGGTATCAGGAGGAATTCCCCCGGGATCGGTGTTGTTGAATTGAATCTCATAGATGGTCAGTGTGTCGGAGGGTGGAGGACAGGTGGTTCTCATGAGGGAGGCATCATCAACAAACAGGCTGGCCTCGGTGGTGGTGGTGTCCCAGTTGGTGTCGTAAACGCGGATCTCGCCGCGAACATAGACGGCTCCGGAGGGCGCCGGGCGCGATCCGGTGGAAAGGAGCTGCCAGGCGGCCATATCGGTGCTGTAATTGGGGGCTTGATAGCTGTCCACGATGGTGGAGTCGTCGGCAGCCAGGAAGGCAATGCCTGCTCTGGTTCTCCCTAAAGTGGTGTTATCGTAAGCATAGAAGCTGAAGGTATAGCAAGATTCAGCCACCGGAATGGACACCGATTGACCCAGCCAGCGGGTGTAGTCTGTGGTCCAGGTGAGCTTGCAACTGTAATTGCCGGTCCGGACGGTAGTGCCCTCTTGGTTTGCGAAGAGGGTCGAATCTTCATCGGACAGGAACCAGTTATCCGGAACGGTATCGGTGCCAGCGGTCCAGGTTTCGAAGCCCTCGTTGGAGAGGAGCTCCTGCGCCAGGGCATAGCCGGTCAGACCCAGAATGCACAGCATGACCACGAGAATTCCAAATAATCTTTTGTGCATCTACTCTCTCCTTTCTGTGGAAAGAAGTTAGAGCCAGAATGGACCGAAAAAAAACCACCTGATGAAAAGACCTTCTCACCCCCTTTAAAGAAAAAGGTCAAGATATAAGAAAGCTTAGATATACTACTCCCCTGAATATAGCACTCTATAATACCATTCTAACCGAAATGTTCTTTTTTGTCAAGTCTTTTTTGAACTGCGCTGAAAAAAGAAACGGCCGCTGTAACCTCCTTAAATTTAGCCTGTTGTTTTGGCAGAAAGGAGCGGTTCGAGTCGATCAGGCCGTCTTGATCTCCCGTCTCGCGGTAGAGACAGGAGTTTTCGCTTGACAAGAAGATGGTGCTTTCTATTGACATCGGTTGAGAAGCCTAATCGTAAAGCGTATTACGTATTGCATATTCCGTATCTCGTAAGGAGAAGCAACATAAATAGTTAAGCGATGCTTCTTTACACAATACGCAATACGAAACACGTTTTCCCGTTTAACACAAAAGTCATCGAGTGCTTTGGCTCCCGACGGCGGTAAGATTTTCAGTTTCTTCGGCGAAGCACAGCCGATATGTGTTAGCGAATCTTTAGTGTTCTTGGGGCTGGGCGATGGATTTTCACGCTGGTGATGAGCTGAGTGTCGAATTCGCCGACTATATTAGATTGGGAGGATTTCTGACCTCCTTGATCCACGGCCTTGATGGCGTAAAAGTAATTTGCGGCCGTGTTGCCGGCTGCCCCCGCATCGGTGTAAGTGGTGTCCGCGGTGGAGTTCAGGGAATCCATGGTGGCATTGGGGTCGGTAGCTCGATAGATCACGTAATAGTCTATGCCCAGGTCACTGCTCGGCTCGGTCCAGGAGAGGAAGATGTCGCCGCTGCTGGACTTGCTCCCGTTCGTGAGGTTGGCTGCCAGATCGGCGATGGCCTGCGGTGGCTGGCTGGTGCCGGGGGTGGCCATGACCGCCGCCAGCGCGTCGATCCTGCCAGCGCCATATAGGGAGTCTCTTCCGGCGGGACCTCTGTCGACCGCGGTGACCTCCAGGATGCTGTCCATCTGGACCGGAGTCAGATCGGGGTTTTTGGAGAGCATCAAGGCCAGGGCCCCTGCCACGTGGGGGCAGGACATGGAGGTGCCCGACCATATCAGCCCGCCCACATAGCCGGCCGTATCAGCATAATCTAGGGATTTAATGCTCATTCCTGGGGCGCACATGTCGGGCTTCAGGAGGCCCGGGGGATAGGGATAATCGTCGTAATCGTATTCAGGTACGCCACAGCCTGTTACAGACCATTCGGTGGGTCCGTAACTGCTAAAGGTAGCCCAGTCGTCCGAGGAATTAGTGGCGCCAATGGCCAAAATAGAGCTGTGGTGCTCGTCCCCGGGGTTGGGCGGTGGATACCAGGGGGCTGGCACGTCGGCGGGGGTGCTGATGTCATAGGGCACGTCGTAGTGTCCATTCATACCGTCATTTTTACCGTTTCCCGCCGAGGTGGCAAAGACAATGCCCGCCGCCAGCAGGGCGTCGCACTTAACCCTCCAAGAGCACAGGTCGGGGGGCGGGTCCCATAAGCGGTGGTATCCCGCAGACATGCTTATCAGGTCTGCCCCCCACCACATGGAGTACTGCATAGCATCCCAGCAATCTGACTCAAAGCTGTAACCGGTTCCGTCGATGACTCTCATTACCATAATGGTAGCGTCAGGTGCTACACCTACCTGGCTTCCCGCAGTGCCGTCGGAGGCGAGGGTGCCCGCGGTGTGGGTTCCGTGGCCGTGCTCGTCCATGGGATCTAGGTCATCATCAGCGAAATCATAGCCATGATGGGGCATCCCGACGCCCGACCCATCCCACATATGGTCGCGCAGATCCAGATGATTATAGTTCACGCCGGTGTCTAGGTGGCTGACGATGACGCCATCTCCCGTATAGCCCAGAGCCCACACGTCGTCCGCGTTGATTTTGGTGATGTTCCAGGGGATCTCCTTGGATCTGGATTGAATACCATCCTCTGTGATGTTGATGAGCATGGTGGGCACTTCCCCTGCGCGAGCAATAGCTCTTTTCCTCAATCCTTTGAGACGAGCAGGTTTTCGAACCTCGCCCGTGGTGTCATGGAGTATCTTCATGGGTTTGTCCCAGTTGATGTAGTCAATGCCATCCACGGTAGCCGCCTGCTGTATGATCTCCTTGGTGGCCTTGCAGCCGATGGTGTTCCCCAGCCAGAGGGGGCGAATTCGCTCCACCTTGCCCTCGGCCTGTTTTTTCTCCAAGAAACTGAGGATCTCGGCCTGGTTCTCCTCGGCCAGCTCGCTGAGGCGATCGATGACCAGCTGGCGTTTCTGAGCCTTGTTCATCCCTTTGGTGGCAGCTCCCAACTGTGTCAGATCGGCCTGGCGCTCCATGATGATATAAACTCTGATTAACTCGTCGGGTTCGGCTTGAGCCATCCGGTCAGCCAATTGGGGTGTGATGACCTCCCGGGCCTGAACCCAGGATGCGCCGAACAGAAAGATGCAGAAGAGCACAATGAATCGCATTCGCTTGCTCATCTTCTACCTCCTATAGGGCAGAAATTTCGATAATCTGTAGATGAACCAGAATCCTCTTCTATTATTTTACCAGACCAGGCCTCTTTTGTCAAGGGTATTTTCGGGAAAATATTTAGAGTCTTTCAAGAGGGGAGAGGTGAAGGGATTACTTTTCACGACACATCACACAAATGCTCAAAAGGTGTATGCGCCTTCAGGGGGGAGAAAAAGGTTGCCCTTGATCCATGGGGCGGCTATATTGACCGCAGGAGGTTCACATGCTGTTTCGATTGTTACTCCTCTTCGTCTTGGTTCCCCTGGTGGAGCTTTATCTTTTACTCAAGCTGGGAGCCCTCATCGGGGCAGGGCCCACCATTGCCATTGTCATCGTGACCGGAGTTGTGGGGGGCAGCATGGCCCGAACACAGGGTTTTGCGGTGTTGAGAAGGTTTAGAGAGAGCCTGAACGCGGGGATTTTACCCACCGATCCGCTGGTTGACGGCCTTTTCGTCCTCACCGGTGGGCTATTGCTCCTGACACCGGGCCTGCTCACCGATATGGTGGGCTTTCTGGCCTTCTTGCCGCCCACCCGGAGGCTCTTTAAGAAGTGGATCAAACGGAGATTTCAACAGATCCTGGACACGAATGTCGTCTATACCGAATATCACGTGGATGAATAAAGGCTGGCCTTTCGGCCAGCCTTTAGGTAATCACCCTTCCCTTTGTGCTCTTACGAGCTCCCCGCTTTTTCTCATCCTCCCAGCTCTTTGTAGATCTCCAGGATAGCGGGAACATATTCGCGGGTCTCTGGAGGGAGACTCCCGTTATCGGAGCCTTCCGTCACCCAGAGGGCCGCTCGTCGCTCGCCCCCGTTATAGGCGGCCAAACCTCCTTCCAGTCCGTAAAGGCTGATCATGGTGGAGAGATAGCGAGCTCCGATGCGGATGTTATAGATGGGATTCAGCAACACCTCTTGGGGGCTCGTCCAGGTAATTCCCTCGAAATGAGCTATAAACATGCCGGTAGCCGGCATCACCTGCATAAGGCCCATGGCTCCAGCCTTCGATCTGATATTCGCACGCCAGGTTTGGGCCGACTCGTGAATGATGGTAGCGCACAGCAGGTCCACGTCCAGGTTGTCATACTTGATGCTCATGTCGTAAATTTCGGAGGCGATTTCGTATCTCTCGTCGGAGGGCATGCCGGGATTGTAGTCGGCGATGACCCCCATGGTTTTCTGGATGTAGTGCTGGCGAACAGTGTCCACGTTCATGGCCGCCCGCACCTCCTGCACATTACGTTCCAGGATATGGAGGTTCAGACGGCGGCCTCCCAAATGAAAAGCCAAATATAAGGTAATGGCCCATAGAGGGAGGCCGATGGCCAGAATCAGGACCCAGAAGCGCCTGGTTCTGACTCCACTGTTGAGCTTTTCCTCGGCCATGCTTCCCCTCCTTTTTGACCATAAAGGTCTACGTTCGGGTTTGAGATTATCTGGAGTTTATTAAAAATAACTAATATTTTCTCCAAAGTCAAGGTGTTTTTGGAAGGTCACCACAACATATTGTGCCATTAAGGGCAATTAACCACAAAAAGGGGGAATTTTTAAGAAGCACCAACTCCGCCTAGCATCCTATTTCGATGTCCGTTTTTGCGAGAAAAGGGATCAACATTGCTACCTGTTGATCCCCCTCTTCTTGATGTGTGCAGTATCACCCAGTGGGTCACTCGCTGTGAGTGCTGCCTTCCCGTCTTACAGAGCTTCTTTCATGAAGGTATTCATCGTGTGATCCCGCCTCTCAAGAGCGGATCCTGTCGGCCACCGCCTGGGCCACATCCAGGGTGGTGGCATCGCCCCCCATGTCGTATGTGCGCACTTTTCCCTCCTCGAGCACGGCGGCGATGCCCTTTTCCAAAGCCGATGCTTTTGAGGTCTCACCCAACCACTCCAACATCAGCTTGGTCGATTGCAGCATGGCCATGGGATTTACCTTGTACTGGCCGGCATATTTAGGCGCTGAGCCATGGGTAGGCTCGAATAGGGCGTAGTCGTCGCCGATGTTTCCGCTGGAAGCAAATCCTAAGCCCCCCACCAGCTGAGCGCACAGGTCGGAGATGATATCCCCGAACATGTTTGAGGCCACCAGCACGCTGTAATCCTGGGGATTTTTGATAAGCCACATGCACATGGCATCCACGTTCGTCTCCCAAAGCTCGATACTCGGATAATCCCGAGCGATTTTTCGGGCTTCACGAATCATCAAGCCGCTGGTTTCGCGGATGACGTTAGGCTTTTCCACCACGGTCACGCTGGGCCGGCCTGTCTTTTTGGCGTACTCGAAGGCATCGCGTACAATGCTCTGGCAGGCACCACGCGTGAAGATGCGACAGGACAGGGCTATGTCCTCTGAGGAAATCTTCTCGAATCTGGCCATCTTGGGATGCTGGCTCAGGGTCCGGCGGACATCATCGGGCAGGGGATGGAACTCCACCCCAGCGTAGAGGCCTTCGGTGTTCTCCCGAAACACCACCAGGTCGATGTCGTCCCGGTAGTTGAGTGGATTACCCGGATAGGCTTTGCAGGGCCGCATGTTGGTGTGGAGGTTGAACTCCTGGCGTATGCGGACGATGGGACTGTAGTACACCAGGCCCTTATTTTGGAGCTCCGGGACCAGCTCTTTGGCGGCCTCCTCCTTGGGTTTAGAGGTGATGGCCCCGAAGAGACAGCAGTCCGTATTCTTCAGGAGTTCGATGGTCCGCTGGGGAAGGGGATCTCCTTCCCGGCACCAGAATTCCCAGCCGACGTCGCCGGGGATGAACTGGGCGTCGAACTTCAGGGCATCCAGGGCAATTCTGGCGGCTTCCATGACGTCTCTGCCCACGCCATCTCCGGGCAAATAGGCGATTTTGTTTTTGGGCATATGCAGCTCCGTTGGATAAAAAAAAGATCCTAGATGCTGGTCGTTTTGGTTGACACTCGGTTGGCGAGACGAGAGATGAGAGACTAGAGATTCGTGAGAAATATAATGGCAATTGGCAATGGCAGTGGCAATAAAAGATCAGTAAACTACTACTGCCAACTATTTTGTTATTGCCATTGCTATTGCTATTGCCATTCTCTCTCAACTCTCCAATGCTTACAGCTCGATGCCCAGGGAGATCCGATGCGTCTCCCCAAGGTCTGAAGAGTAAGGCACGAAGGCGTAGTCGAGGCGGAACCTCTGCTGATATATGCCAATACCGCTGGAGAAGCCCTTCTCGTCATAACCCAGCTGATAACCGGATCTCAGGGCAATGCGATCCATCAGCCGGAGCTCGCCTCCCCAGTTGATTCTCGGCTGGTTGTCCGTGGGCTTGCTTAGGTCCATGGCCAGGATCAGATTTCCACTTTTGAAGTGGAAGGGAGCCGGGCTATAGTTGAGGCCCAGCTTGTAGATGGTGGGTAGGCTGAAATTCTCGTGACGTAGCTTCATCTTTGGCCCCAGGGTGAGAATGCTTCCCCCCACGGCCAGACCCTCCACGGGGGGTTTGTACAAGAATCCCAAATCCAAGGCCCATCCCCAGGCATCATCCAGGTAAATTTTCTCATATAGAGCCTTGAGGGAGAGCCCTAAATTCCATCTGGGGCTCATCTTCCTGGCATATGAAAGAGACAAGGCCATATCGTGGGCGCTGAATGTGCCCAGGGGCTGATGGGAAGCTTTGACCCGCCTCTCAATCTCGCCTGCGGTATTGAAGGTAAAGCTGAAGCCATAGGCGCTTGATTCCCGGCCGAGGGCGGCGCCCAGATATTCCAGACGGACATCCTGGAACCACTCGGCGTGCATTAGGGTCAAGTGGCCTCCCTGAAGCTGGCAGATGCCCGCGGGATTCCAGTATAGAGCGGTGGCGTCGTCGGCCATAGAAACAAAGGCCTCGCCCATGCCCACGGCTCGAGCCCCGATGCCCATCTTCAAGAAGGCCAGGCCGGCCTTCCCAGCTTCCGAATGGGGTGCGCTCAGGGCTGTTGGGGGAACCAGGGCAAATATGAATAGGATCAAGAAGGTGGTCTTTTTGACCATGGTGGTCTCCTAAAACTGGAAGTGCCAGCCGAAAATATGAGAGATCTCATCCGTCACAGAGTCGAAAAACACGGCGTAGTCAAGATGGACGGCGGTCTCCGAGATAGGCTTGAGAAAGCTGCCCCCGAAGGCCGGGGTACCATCGTTGAGGCCCGCACGAACTATGAAGGATGGGTGCACTGAAAACTCAGCGCCCAGATGCGTTTTGATATTTTGTTCCTGATTCTTTTCCAAGTTCCCAGCTATCGTTAACTGCTGCTGGAAGAACTTATAGGAGGCCCCGAATCTGGTGTTGAAGGGAAATTCGTCGTAGGTGGTAGTCCCCCGTTCCCATACCTCCTCGGTGTCCCAGGTGTATTTGGCGTTCACATCCTGAACCACAAGACCCAGGTTCAGGTCAGGAATGGGGGAAGAGAACAAAGCCACATCGAATCCGAAACCGGTGGCCGAGATGTCCACCAGCTTATAATACAGGTACTTCATGCCCAGGCCCACGTTGAGGTAGGGAGATATCTTCACGCTGAAGGCCAGACAGAAGGCATTCTCCGCGCTGGTCAACTCACCGGTGGGCTGGCCGTTGTGGTCTCGACCGACGATGCCGCCCACTCCAGCGTGAGTCCAGGCCAAGCCTACACCTGCCGTCGGCTCCACGGGCACAGCCACACCCGCGTAGGCCAGCTTCCGGTCCCAGGGCAGGTAGCTATAGGCAAAAGTCACCTCCCGGTTCCGATGATAGGATAGGGTCGCCGGATTCCAATAGATGGCCGAAGCCCCGTGAGCCAGGGAGACATAGGCCCCGCCCATCCCCAGGGCTCGGGCGCCGATTCCGGTGCGCAAAGCTGCGCCAGCCCAGCCGGCATCTCCCTCATCGGCCCATAGATTGGCTGCCGCTGTTAGGATTATCAAAGTAAGAAAAAGGGTGCCCAGCAATGTGAATTTCAATGCCGGTCGATGAGTTTGCAGCATTCTTGCCTTCCGTTAAGTATTTATCAATCCAAGACCACGATCTTTCCGAAGGCCTTAGTGCCTTTGTCTGTTTCTATTTGATAAAAATAGACGCCGTTTGCCACCACATCACCATTTTCATTGCGGCCATCCCAGAATTCCAATAGTTCCTGACCGCCTTCCTCAGGCGTTACTCGTCCCAAGTGCATAGTTTTAACGAGATCTAATGCCCAATCATAAACTTTTATTGTCACCACAGCGTCTGCTTGCAGGCTATAGCGAATTTTTACTCCCAATTCCTCTCGGCTAGGAGAGAAAGGATTGGGATAAGCATAGGTTTTTACTGCGTCCAAGAATGACGTGGGGGGTGAGAATCGGAAGAAATTCCAGTTTTCTCCCCCATCGAGAGTGAAGGCCAGGCCATCCAGGGTGCCGCCCCACACCATGCTATCGATGACGGCCACGGAATAGACTTCGCTGCTGGGCAAGCCGTTGCCGGCGGTGTACTGGGACCAGTGTTGCCCCAGATCTGTGGACTTGAAGAGACCCGCGCTGGTAGCTGCCCACACGGTGGTATCCTGAAAATCAAAGTTCCAGGTTCCCTCGCCCACGTAACCCACCAGAAAAGTCTGCCAGGTTTTCCCGGTGTCGGCAGACATACTGATAGCGTCCACCTGACCGGGCTCGGTGGGCTTGGTGCCCGCCCAGATGATGAAATCATCCCCCAGGTACTGGGCGGCCAGGGAGACCACAAAGTCTCCGGAGATGCCGTCGTCATCGTGGTCGTAGTTGGCCCAGGTGGAGCCGGCATCGGAGGACATGTAAATGCCCCCGGCTGTGCCCACCCATACCCAGGAGTCCCAGGCGATGACTGAAAAGGAAACGTGTCCCCGGGGATCGGAGGGGTCAATGGGGCTGTAGTCCAGGATGATTTTCTGAAAATTGTCCTTATCATCCATGCACCCCCCGGTGCATCTGCGAAGCCCCCCTCCCCAGCTGGCGGTCCAGATGGTGTCTCCGTTGATGGCGATGTCGTAGGTGACATTTTGCATTGGCGTTTCGCCGGGCTGGCCGATACAGGTAAATTCCTCATAGGGAGGAGATGAATAACTCAGCCCCGTCCCATAGAGCAGATCCTCCTGCCCGATGGTGGTGTCGCCCACCGATGCAACCCAAACCTGCCTGTCGGATCCCACGGCGATGGCGCTGATGCTGACGCCGCACAGGCCGTGATCGCGGGTGTATGTGATCCAGTTCTCCAGGAGGGTGGGATCGCCGATGGACCTTGTGACTCCTCCCCCCGTTCCGGCCCACAGGTGTTGCCCGTCGTAGGTCAAGACGCTGATGACGTTATCCACAAAGCCCTTGATGGGCTCTTCCCCTGTCAGACGAAAGGCCATGGGCACGGCCAGGGCCTTTCCCGAATATAACAAAAGGGCGATCACAACTGGGGCCAGAACGCCCTTCCCCTTTCGACTCATTCAGTTGCCTTTCTGGAATTTGCATTCACGACATGAAATGGCAATGGTGACTAAAAATACCCATTCCAAAATCTATTGTCAAGGCAGATTTTTTGGCATAACAGACAGCCGCCTTGTCCACGCGAAGAAAAAGGTTGACTCAAGCCCGTTTTCTGCCTATCCTTTTGTGGCTTTTAGTGGAGTTTGTGGGTTGCGGTGGATATGAGCGTAGAGAAATTATAGGTCTTGGATCCCAGATTATAGTTTAGAGAGTTCAGAGAGTTTGGAGAGTTGAGCGAGTTGAGAGAAGCAGATCCTGGATACTAGATCCTTAATGCCGGATGCTCCAGGAAGCAGTCGGTAGCAGGCAGGAAGCAAGAGCAATGGCAATAACAAAATAGTCGGCAGGAGTAGCTTACTGTTCTTTTATTGCTACTGTCATTGCCAATTGCCATTATGTTTCTCACGAGTCTCGAATCTTGAATTTCTAGTCTCGGCTTTCCCCGGTTCCCGGTTCCTATTCTAATGGTGTAAAAAGCATGCGCTACATCGGAAACAAGACCAAACTGCTGGGCTTCATCGACGGGGTCATGGAGACCGTGGGTATCCACTCAGGAACCTTCTGCGATATTTTCGCCGGCACCGCCAGCGTGGCTCGGTATATGAAGAGCAAGGGATTTCAGGTTATCTGCGGTGACATCATGCGTTATTCCTATATCCTTCAGTGGGCCTATGTTGTGGTCAACCAGTATCCTCGATTCGCGGGCTTGCCCCCGGAGGTGGGGGTCATGGGCCACGCCGGGAGCGGCAATCCGCAAGGGCCCCTGCGCAAGGTCATAAGCTTTCTGAATGAACAGGTAGATGGGGCGGATGGCTTTATCTATCGCAACTACTGTCCGGGAGGCAGCCGAGATGGGCGGCTTTATTTCACTGACGAAAATGGTCGCAGAATAGACGCCGTTCGAAGCATATTGGAAAATTGGCGACGGCAGGGACGCCTCGCCAATGACGAGTACTACCTGCTTTTGGCGTCCCTTTTGGAATCGGTAGATGCCGTGGCCAATATCTCCGGCGTATACTGTTCATTTCTCAAAGAGCTGCAGCCTAACGCGGTCCGCCGTTTGCGGCTGCGGCCTTCGGTGCTGGTGACCGAAAATCCTCAAAGACACGAGGCACACCTCCGAGACGCCAACGAGCTCATCCTCCAAATTCGCTGCGACATCCTCTATCTGGATCCTCCCTACAATCCTCGCCAGTATGCCGGTAACTATCACCTCCTGGAGTCCATCGCTGAGGGGTGGTCTCAGGAAGAGCCCAAGATCTATGGGAAGACGGGAATGCGTCCCTACCAGAATCAGCGCTCAGTTTATTGTTCGCGCAGAGAGGGCCACAGGGCACTGGTGGATTTAGTGGAAAAGGCCCGGGAGCGAGCGGGTTGCACCCATCTGCTGCTGAGCTATAATGATGAGGGCATCATCTCACAGCAGGAGATTCAGGAGATTCTATGCGCAGCGGGGAGGTCGAGGACATATCGGAGGTTCGAGAGGGCTTACAAACGCTTCCGCAGCGATGCCGACGGGCCCAAGCGGAAGTATCGGGCAGATGGGGTTACCGAGCGTCTCTACTATGTCCGGCTGAGATGAAAACTGCTTGCTCCGGAGCCCTTTGACAAAGGTTCTCCTATGCCAAGTTCTCGGTCAGCCTAGCGAATTGGGCTAGCTGTTGCAGGCGCTCAGCCACATTTCTGGCCATGAAAACCTGGTGAGAGGTGATCAGGTAGCGCACATCCAGGCGCTGTTGGGCCAGCTGGAGAGTATGGAAGGGACCGAGCTGGAGCAGGAATTTGTGGATTTTCTTATGCGAAAACAGTCGCATAGATCGTGTTCGCTGCTGGGATGTGATGGCGTATATGTCGTCCAAAGACTTGTTTCCCGTGAAGATGCGATGCCACCAGATGAGGCTATGCAGTCTCACGAGCCAGCTTTTTGGTCCTATTTTCATCTGCAGGGTGCTGGCACATCTCATGCAGATGAGTAGGAACTTCTCGGTATGTAACGGATCGGATCCAGCCCCGGTGGCCTCCTGAATGATTTTGATTTCCACATCTCGCTGGCGAAAGGTGCCGGTAAGTTTCGGAAACGGCCATGAAGCACGTGGCGAAGTCCCCTCCGTGCGGTGGATTGTCCCCTTCAGCAGGGAAGCCAGGATCTTGATCTGTTCCTGGTACTCTTTTTGGTAGGGCAAAAAGGAAATGGGCATGGTTTTGGGATGCTGAAGGATGACACATTGATGAAGAACCAGTAAGTAATACCCTATTTGCGGTTCGTTGTCAAGAGAAAAGTCGTAGTTATCTGAAATAGGATTCGAGGATTCCCCCTCCACCTCCCACACCACCCCAGGATTCTAGGATCCAAGGGGAAACCATTTAAGACCGATCAATGTCCTTCTTTTAGTGAGGAAGGGTGGCACTTGAATCCTTGGATCCTTGACCCCTTGAATCCTCAGTAAACATCGAAATTTGAAAATTGAAAACTTGGATAATAAAAGAAGGATTAAAGGATTCTAGGGTTCGAGTCTCCCCTCCCCCTTGAACACCCGAATCCTCGAATCCTATATTCTCTGATCCTTCTTTTAGACAAATACGAACACGATTCTATCCACTTCAGAAAGGTACGCTCATGAAACCCCTCATGGTTTCCATCTCCGGGGTCCGCGGCATCGTCGGACAGACTCTGACCCCTGAAGTCCTGGTGAGCTACTCCTCTGCCTTCGGCCTGCTGTGCCGCGGATGCAAGGTGGTGGTGGGGCGAGACTCTCGGGTTTCCGGGGAGATGGCCCGGCATGCCGTTCTATCCGGCCTTCTGTCAGCCGGCTGTTCCGTGGTGGATCTGGGGAGGGTGCCCACGCCCACGGCTCAAATTGCCGTTGAGGACCTAAAAGCGGCCGGGGGCATCGTCATCACTGCCAGTCATAATCCACCGGAGTGGAATGCCCTCAAATTCATCGGGCCTAGCGGCCTGTTTTTGGGACCGAAACAGAGTGCCCGGCTATGGAAATTGGCCGGAAAACGCAAAAAGACCTGGGTCTCCTGGAACCGTTTGGGCAGCGTTTCCACCGATACAAAATCCATAGATCGCCATATCAAGAAGATTCTGGCCCTGCCGGACATTCACGTGCAAGCCTTGCGCAAGCGTAAGTTTCGGGTTGTGGTCGACTGCGTCAACGGCGTGGGTGGTCTCATTGCCCCGCGCTTGCTGAAGGAGTTGGGCTGCCATGTGACGGAGCTCAACACGGAGCCCACCGGCAAGTTTGCCCACGGTGCCGAGCCCTTACCGGAAAACCTGGCACAGCTTACCAAAGCGGTGCGCAAGGCCAAGGCCGACATTGGGTTTGCCACCGATCCAGATGTAGATCGTTTAGCCGTTGTTGATGAGAGTGGCCAGCCATTGGGCGAGGAGTACACCTTGGTCCTGGCCGTGCAGTTCGTGCTGCAGCAGCACCCTGGCCGGGTGGTGATCAACATGTCCACCACTCGAGCCATCGAGGATCTGGCCCGGGAGTTTGGCGTGCCTATGGTGCGCACGCCGGTGGGAGAGATCCACGTGGCTCGCAGGATGAAGAGGTCCGGAGCGGTCATCGGGGGAGAGGGCAACGGGGGGGTGATTTTGCCGAAACTTCATTACGGCCGCGATGCGCCTGTGGGAATGGCACTGATTTTGCAGCATCTTCTTCAATGCGGGGGAAGCGTCCGTGAGATGACCGATGCGCTGCCCAGATATGCGATGGTGAAGCGGAAATTGCGGGTTCCCCGCGAGAGAATGGGGATTGTGGAGGAGAAGTTCCCAGCCCTGTTTCCACAAGGGAAAATCAATCGCGCCGACGGGGTACGGATAGACCTGCCCTCTTCTTGGGTACATCTGCGGAAGTCCAACACAGAGCCCATCGTGCGCGTTTACACCGAGGCCAGGTCGCGGAAGGAGGCCCTGATCCTCTCTCGGGAGGCGGCCAGGGGTGTGAGGGCTATTTTGGCGCGCAAATCCTCGCGCTGAATCCAAAGGTGCGACGGGGAGCCAATCATGTGCGGAATCGTTGGATATGTGGGCGATAAAGAAGCTGTGCCCTTGCTCGTGGAGGGTTTAAAACGTCTGGAATACAGGGGATATGACTCGGCGGGAGTGGCCATCATCGCTCCCCGGGGCACCATCTGCGAAAAGGTGGTGGGCAAGGTGGATGCCCTGGAGGAGGCCCTCGACGGCAAGAAATTCAAGAGTCACCTGGGAATCGCCCATACCCGCTGGGCCACCCATGGCGAGCCATCTTTGGAAAATGCACATCCCCACTTGGACTGCAAGGGCGAGATCGCCGTGGTCCACAACGGCATCATAGAGAACTACACCGCCCTCAGGGAATTGCTGCAGCGTCAGGGGCACAAATTCACCACCCAAACGGACACGGAGGTCCTGGCCCACCTCATCGAGAGCAATTATAAGGGGGATCTTCTAGAAGCGGTGCGCCTGGCTTTGGTACAGGTTGAGGGAACCTACGGCCTGGGCGTCATCAGCAAGCGGCACCCCGGCGAGATCGTGGTGGCCCGCAACGGCAGCCCCCTGGTCATCGGCAAGGGTTTGGGGGAGCATTTTGTGGCCTCCGATGTGGCCGCCATTCGCCGGCATACCAACCAAGTTGTATATCTGGAGGACGGAGAGGTGGCCCTGGTCACTGATCAGGACATCCAGGTTCAGACCATCGACAAGGTGGCGGTGACGCCTGAGGTTCAGGAGATCACCTGGGATCTGAGCCTGATCGAAAAGGATGGTTTTCCCCACTTCATGCTCAAGGAAATCTTCGAGCAGTCCACCACCCTGGACAACACCCTGCGTGGGCGCCTGGACTACGACAATGGCACAGCGAGGCTGGACGGCCTGGCAAAATACATGGAAAGATTGCGTAACGCCCAGCGCGTGGTCATCACCGCTTGCGGCACCTCCTGGCACTCAGCCCTCATCGGGGAGTATCTCTTGGAGGAGTTCGCCCGGGTGCCGGTGGAGGTAGAGTACGCCTCTGAGTTTCGTTATCGCAATCCGGTTGTGGACGACCGTACCGTGGTGTTTGTCATCAGCCAGTCTGGAGAGACAGCCGACACGCTGGCGGCCATGAGGGAGGCCAAGCTCCGCGGAGCTGTGGCCCTGGGCATCTGCAACGTGGTGGGTAGCACCATCGCCCGGGAGACGGATGCGGGAGTGTATATCCACGCCGGTCCTGAGATTGGGGTGGCCTCCACCAAGGCCTTCACCTCTCAGACCATGGTGCTGGCCCTGATCACCCTGTTGTTGGGCCGCATGCGCACCATCTCCGTCATCAAGGGCCGGGAGATGGTCACGGCCATCCAGAAGGTCCCCGAGCAAGTGGCGGAGATTCTCAAGCTGGACGATCAGATCAAGGAGATCGGCCGCAAATATTACCGATCCAATAATTACCTCTATCTGGGACGAGGCTGCAACTTCCCCGTGGCCTTGGAAGGAGCCTTGAAGCTCAAGGAGATCTCTTATGTCCACGCCGAAGGTTACCCCGCCGCCGAGATGAAACACGGTCCCATCGCCCTCATCGATGAGAACATGCCCGTGGTGTTCATCGCCATCCGGGACAGCGTCTACGAGAAGGTGCTCCATAACATCGAGGAGGTCCGCGCCCGCCACGGCCGGGTCATCGTCATCGCCTCTCAAGGTGACAAGAAGATAAAGGAGAAGGCCGATCACGTCATCTACGTGCCGGAGACGATGGAGTTTCTCACACCGCTTTTGACCGTCGTGCCGCTGCAGTTGCTGGCCTATCACATCGCGGTGCTTCGGGGATGTCCCATCGATCAGCCCAGAAATTTGGCGAAAAGCGTTACTGTAGAATAGACACGTGTCCGTGAAAGGCGAAGGATTCGGGGATTCGAGGGGTCAAGGGTTCGAGGAAAAAGCAGCAGCAGTTGGCAGGGTGATAGGAAATTTTCAATTTGAAATTTGCAATGATGTTTTCGCTTGTAGGGGCGCAGCATGCTGCGCCCGTTTTTTATCGGGATGCAAAACGAATTGTCATTCCAGCGAAGCTTGTCCCCGCGAAGGCGGGGAGCGGGGAGCGGGAATCCAGAATTATAAAGGTGGCAACGCAACCGATTCTTGGCATCCTTTTCAGTTCGCAGAGCTCCTCAGAACGACAGCAAAACAGCGGGATCGGGTGAGGGATCACCCGACGGTGGTATGAACTAAAATCTTTACTCAGTTTCCCGCTAGAACCGGATACACCCTCCGTTCTGCACTTTGAGACCGGCGCCGACCTGGATGACGATACCTGTAGTGGGATTCGAGGACGACGTCAAACGATAAGGCTCAAACATGGTCGGGTGGGTCATAAAAACGCCCTGTGCCCTTAAGGCCGTTCCCTCGTCGAAGAGCAGATCTGCGCCTGCCGTCAGGGTCAGGCCTGCCGATCCAGCCGGAACGGTGATTCCCGGGTTCCACACCGATCCGCCGTGCACGCGGTAGGTGTATGGGGGACTGAGACTGGGCTGCAACATCCCATATACCTCCCCGCAGAGATGATTATAGATGTAAGGATGATAGACATACGTTTCGTCCACCGGCTCGTCCCAGTCAAACTGCCAGGTGTGGTACCAGGCCGCGTCCAACACCCAGTCACCGTTCGTAGGGCAGGGAGGATCGATCCATGGATAGATGAAGCAGCCGCCATCGCCGTCGTCGGACCAGTTCCATGGGGCGCTCGCTGCACCACCCGCGGTCATACACGTGTTCCCAGCGAGCTTCTTTCCCAGGTCCGTCACGACAAAGTCATCGTCGATGCCCCAGTAAGCGCGGCCACCCTCGTAGTCGCCTTCCTCCATATACATGAACGGATCGTCCGCGGAGCCGCAGTTGGTCCGCCGGAACCACATCTCCGGGATGATCATGAGCAGGTCGTAGCCCACCCGCTGGGATGGGTCCACCGAATACGGGCCGTGCGTGGAAACCTTGTAGGGCGAAGGGAAGCCGGGGTCCACAGCCGTTCCCGTATAGACATAGTGGATATAGGGCCCATCTTCATGTGTGGCCCGGAGTCCGTGCCCACCGCCTTCGATGTGGACCACGGGGTGCGAATCCTCGTATACCACGATGGTGCCGTCAAGGGTTCCGTTATCGTCGTGGATGCCGGTCACGCCCGGGAATTTATATTGGAAGTAGTCAGTGTGCGCTTGGAGCTGCACCAGGCGCGGCGATCCAAAGGTATCGCCGTTCTTTTGGACCATCACAATAATGCCCTCGAGGTCATTCTCATGGTGTAATTCACCGCGCTTGAAGTCGTCTGCTGGGTGGAAAATGGAATAGCACAGGAAGTAGTGCGTGCTCGTCTCGATCACGGATCCATAGACGTAAGCTGGCAATGGATTCTCGGGTTCACAGCTCGGATCATGGGAATCGCAGTCCCCACCGCAGTTCTGGCCCAGATGATCCCAGTTGTCGTTGCCGATATAGTTCCCGTCGAAGTCGAAGCGTGTGATGTAATCGCCAAATTCGGTACCGGCCAGGTCCTGCACGAGGTAGGGCGAATAATACTCCAGCAGGCTCTCATACGACGGAGGCATATCCCTCATCGGCAGGCTGGGTGTGTAATGCTCGGGCAAAAGATCAGGGTTCACGGTGAGCAGGCGCAGATGGTCGATGGCCAGAGGCCGCCGGTTTCCGGCCGGGGAGGTGGTGGGGAAGAGAGCGATCCAGAGCTGCTCCTGGCTCATGAGATTGCCGATCTGTGGCACTTTATGGAGGTCGAGCTTGCGGTAAAACCAATCGCAGGTTCGCCCGGAGAGCTCCAGCCCGTGGAAGTTCTTGCCGTCGGCGGATGCTAAAATCGCCATCGACCCCGGGCGATCCGGTTCCGCTGCGCCCAGGCGAAGGTGGACCATGATCCTGCCTTCAGAGCCTTTTGATAGATCGAACGGTCCGAAGACCAGCCAGTTGGCAGGATCCGAGGAGACAGTTGCTAGATCTCCCTCCACCGGTCGGGCGAGGGCGAGATAACGATCTCCATCTATTGCCCCCGCTTCAGCCGAGACCCAGGCGGCGCCGCTCTGGGGTGCCAGGCCGAGGGGTCCATCGGCCCTCTCGAAGCTCTCCAGGAAGATGTAGGAGTACCGGTACTCGGTCGGGAGCTGGTAGCTGCGGTCGGTCGGAATCGTCAGAGTATCGGGGAATGTCAGAGAGATCGCCTTATAGGTGATTTCATCGTCGCAGGGCTCCCCGTCCTGGGCGAGCGCGTAGGCAGGCAGCAGAAGGGAGAGCAGCAACGAGAACTGAAAAAATAGTCGCCGATTCATAGTCTGGCCCCCCTTACTGTAAGGTGACGAGGACGAGGATCTGCCCCTTCTGCCCCTTGGCCAGGGGCTCCATGGCCTTGCCCAGGATCGCCCCGGTGGCCCGTGAGGAATCGACTGCTTTCATGGCGTAGCCTGGAGTAGACGATGTGGTCAGAAGGTCCCCTGGTTCAATGCTGGTCTCTGTCGCGTCGACGTTGCAGTAAACGCGCCCCGCGAGGGCAACGTCGTAATCGAATCCTGCAGCTCCCAGGCGGACACCCGACCTCATGTCCCTTGCGCCCGCCACGATGCCGGCGACACGTGTGTCGTAAGCGCTGGTGCTGAGGGCCAGCTTCCCGGGGTTCTCGGAGTCGATCATGAGGACGGCACCTGGCTCGATGGCTGGGTTTTCGCTGACATCGAAGCCTTCTGCGTAGTCCAGGCCCTCGCCGAGCTCGATCACTACCGTATCGCTGAATGAAGACCGGATCGTGATGTTACCCTTAACATCCAGCGTAGAAATCGGGTTCATGACGCCGATGCCCACGTTGCCGGCCGAAAAATCGCCGAAGATCAAAACATCGCTGGTATCCATACTGTTGGCGATGTAGAGCTTGTTGGATCCGGTCTCGTGATATCCGGCCTCGTGACCGAGAAAGACATTGTCGTGACCCGTCGTGTTCATGGCTCCGGCCGCGTAGCCAATGTATGTGTTGTTGGCCCCTTCGTTATTTGACCCGGCACCATAGCCCACCATGGTTCCATGGCGTGGTGGCAGATCGGGATCTGGGACATTGCCTGCATTTTTGCCGACGAACGTGTTGCCAGATTCAGAAAACAGGGCAGTTGGTGTTCTCAACACCTCAAAGCCATCTATACGGTAAGAGAGGTGTTTATTAGCAATATTGATATCCCCATTGACGTCCAATGGGTATCCAGGACTTCCCATCCAGATGCCCACACAGCCGGTAGAATCGTTCACGCAAATACGAGTCGCGCCGGCCATCTTAAATTTCAGAGTACTGTCACTTGAGACATTGCTGACAAAAAGGGTGTCATCGAGCAGTGCGTTGCCGGCCACATGGAGTTTTGCCGCAGGGCTCGTGGTCCCAACGCCCACGTTCCCGGAGACAGCAGAATACACATCGTCACCCGAGATCGTCCAGTCACTGTCGGCTGCGCTAACCTGCCAGGTGGCGAGACCATCTCCGTCGCTGGTCAGCACACGGCCGGCCGATGCGCCCGTGGGCATCTTGAATCCTATCATCTGGACCGTCCCAGAGACATCCAGTTTCTCGGTCGGATTCAATGTCCCTATGCCGATCATGTCATTGGCAAAATCACCATACATGAGCACATCATTGGTATCCGGGCCATTGGCGATGTAGAGCTTCTCCGAGCCGGTCTCGTCATAGCCGGCCTTGTAGCCGAGAAAGACATTGTAGTTGCCGGTGCTGTTGTTGTAACCGGCTTGCAGGCCCAGTGCGACGTTGCGGATGCCGGTGGTATTGTCGTGACCCGCATCCATCCCCACGAAAGTGTTAGAGTGACCCTCCGTGTTCTGAAAGCCAGCGCTTGATCCCAAGTAGGTATTATCACTACCAGTTGTGTTCTTCCACCCCGTCATCCTGCCCAGAAAGGTATTCTCGTTGCCTGAGGTATTGGCGCGGCCCGCGTCGATTCCCACAAATGTATTCCAGCTGGCCTCGTTGCTGAAACCCGCTCCATCGCCCACGAAGGTGTTGTTACCGCCGCTGACATTGGCGTTGCCAGCGCCGTTTCCCAGGAACGTGTTCGCATTGCCATCCTCGTTATTTGTACCTGCTCCGGATCCCAGAAAGGTATTCGATCCACCTGTGGTGTTATCCCGCCCGGCGATGTATCCCACGAAGGTGTTGGCCAGTCCGGTGGTGTTGGCATAGCCAGCCTTCAGGCCGATGAAAGTGCCGCGCATGCTCTGGTCGCTATATCCTGCCTGGTATCCCACGAACGTGTTATCGCCAAAGCCTGTGGCGTTGTATCCGGCCTGGTATCCCACGAAGGTGCAGTAACCGTCGTCCACATTGGCCCCGGCGCCCTCTCCCACCAAGGTGTTGTAGGGACCTTCGACGGACAGCACGGTGGTGCCGCCGATGCTGAAGACTGAGTCGGTGTTGATCACTCCGTAAACGTCCAGCTTGGTAGCAGGAGTAGTGATTCCGATACCCACATTCCCCGACACCGCCGAGTACATGTCATCCCCGGAGATGGTCCAATCCCCGTCGGTGGGTATCCCGACAGTACCGGAAACAAACGCATACCCCACGCTGGCGATCCGCTGCCGGGGGGTCATCTCGGCGTCGCCTCCCACCTGGATGCCAAGCCAGCGGGTTGGTTCTTTGAAAACGGTATCGGAGATGGTATTCACGCTTCCTAAAAGGACATTAAACATACCACTGTTTACTTCAACAGCCGCTTGCGCCTCGGTCCATACCTGTGTTCCTCCCGTGGAATCGTTGTAGATGGAAAATGTCATAGTAACGGTGGTGTCTTGGGCGACACCAGCGTCATCGGTTAATGTGCCCTGATAGTTGATTAAACCGGGCACATCGGCCAGTGCCGCTGTCGATAGCAGGACCATCGACAGCACCAGCATGAAAGCCATCGCTCTCATGATTGTACCTCCTTTCAGGGTGAAAGGTTTGAGAGGAACGAGCATTGAGCTGAACGAAACCATGAAACACCTCCTTTGAATTTGAAAGGAGTGAGATGAAAACCGTTAAAGTAAATAACGATAATTCCAACTGTTTCAATCATAATAACTTCGCATATTCCAAGACCATTTTATCACAAAATGGTTATATTGTCAAGGAAAAATTGGATAATTGTCAAAATGTCACGAGATCTTTTAAGTTTACCGTCTGGAGTTCATGAGTGGTGTGGTGGGTGAGGATTGGGGAGGAGGTGGGAAATCCGCGAAGAAAAACTGTCATTGCGAGGCGCGAATGCGCCGAAGCAATCTCCGAAGGGTGGGTCAATATACAATTTGCTATGATGTTTTCACTCATAAGGGCACGGCTTGCTGTGCTTTTTTTATGTGCTGTAGGGGCTCAATATATTGAGCCCTTTTCGGAGTGCGGTAGCCATGCTGCCGCCTTATAAGCGCAAGCCGCGCTTGCGTACTTATAAAAAAGGTTCCCAAACAGAGTTTGGGAACCATGGGGTAAAGACGCTGGATTCCAACATGCGCGGGAATGACAAGATGAGACAATCTTGTCAAGTCTCGAGCTTCCTGGCTCGAGCTTCGTTACGAGCCTCGAGGCCTACAAACGAAAATGAATATCTGGCTTAAAAGGGGGAGATTCCCCGACGGCACACCCCTCGCTTATCGCCCCTTCTGCAGCTCCGATTTCAGCTCCTTGATCTTCTGCTCCAACGCTCCTATCTGTACCTGCTGCTCCTTAATGGCCTCGATCAACAGTGGAACCAGACTGGAGGTTGCCATAGAGTAGTACTCACCTTTTTTCTCCACCACCTCAGGAACAACCTCCTTGACATCCTGAGCGATCATGCCCACCTGGCGCCCTTCGGGACGGGGTTCCCCGTCCTTCCATTTGAAATAGACGCCATGAAGCTGCTTGACCTTACCCAGTGCATTTTCGATCTCTTCAATATCTTTCTTCAAATTCTCATCAGAATCATTGTACCACTGGGTCGTGCCTCCAGCATCGCCGTTGACCCATAATGTGCGCGTTGGAGTGGTCGTGCCGATGCCGAATTTGCCGTCGTTGAGCATGATCACCTTGGTGTTCGCGGCGGCATCCTTCAGGGCGATGCCGCTGGTTCCGCCATAGAAGATCAGTTGATTCGATTGAAAGCGCAGATTGCCCCTCAGAAATCCGGGGTCGAGCTCCAACCTGTTGGCACCTACCAGCACGGCCCCGGAGGTTTTCAGATCCCCCACAACATCCAGCTCGTATACCGGAGCGGCGGTGCCTATACCGACCTTGCCGTCGTTGAGCATGGTCACCTTGGCTGTTCCGCCCGCATCTCTCAGGGCGATGCCGCTGGTGCCGCCGTAGAGGCTCAGCTGGTTGGCTTGGAAGCGGAGATTGCCCCTCACAAATCCGGGGTCGAGCTCCAACCTGTTGGCGCCCACCAGCACTGCCCCGGAGGTCTTCAGATCCCCTACGACATCCAGCTCATATGCCGGACTGGCCGTGCCGATGCCCACGCTGCCATCGTTAAGCATGGTCACCTTGGCTGTTCCGCCGGCGTCTCGCAGGGCGATGCCGTCCGTTCCGCCATAGAGGCTTAGCTGGTTCGCTTGGAAGCGGAGATTGCCCCTCACAAATCCGGGGTCGAGCTCCAAGCGGTTCGCGCCTACCAGGACGGCCCCGGAGGTCTTGAGATCACCGACCACATCTAACTCATATGTCGGACTGGCAGTCCCGATACCTACCTTGCCGCTGGTGCGATACACATCCCCGCCAGAAGTGGTCCAGTCGCCGTCATCGCCAGCCTTGAACGCATATCCCGTCCCGGCGATCCTTTGCCTGGGCGCCAGCTCAGGATCGCTCTCTACCTGCACTCCCAACCAGCGAGAAGTCTCGTTGAAAACGGTATCCTCGATGGCTAGCACCCTTCCCAGAAGAACATTGAAAAGTCCATGGCTTACCGTCACTGAAGACTGGGTCTCGCTCCAGACCTGAGTGCCCCCTACCGAGTCGGTATTGATGGAAAAGGTCATGGAGACCGTAGTATCTAACGCCACACCGTTAGAATCGGTCAGCGTGCCCTGGTAGCTTATCAAACCGGGGACATCGGCCAATGTTGCCGTCGATAGCAGCGCTATCAACAGAATCACCATAAAAGCGATCGCTCTCATGGTTATGCCTCCTGTGAAAGGTGGAAGAGGAAGGTGAGTTGAAACCGTTGAAGTTAAACCAATTCTGCATGCCTAAATTGGTTTCACTAGTTGCGATTCCATGTTATCATATGCTGCTTTTTTTGTCAAGAGAAAAAATTAATGGTTTTCAAGCGTACGATGACTTTTCGAAATCTACTGTCGAGAGTTCCTGAACGGTATGACGGTAAATTGTGGGGAGGTGGTTGGGTAACCTTCGGAAAGTTGAAAAAAAGGAAAGGATTAATGTAGGGCAGAGACACTCGCAGAACTTCTTATGGATTACATTTTTTTCATTGTAGGAGGGGGTCTCCTGACCCCGATATCAACATAGGCGGGAATCTCTGCGGAGAAAAAAACAGAGATTGCTTCGTTGGTCTTCGTGGAATTTATCCTGAGCCCTTCGTTTCACTCAGGACAAGCTCCGCGAAGGACCTGGCCGCCTCGCAATAACAATATGCTTCTATGGTTTTTAGCCAGCATCGAGCTTAGACAGCTGACCTTCGTTACGAGCATCGATACCGAGGGATAAGTTTCGAGTCTCGGTCTTTGATCTGGGGGCTGCTACCCGACGGCACAAGCTGAAAATCAATTTCTATTTAAAAGATCCACGGTCTCTACTCTTTAAGGCTGCGGGTGGTTCTCCACAGCTATCTGCAACTGAGCTCTTTCTATCCTTTGCACAACCAAGCCTACGCCTCGAGAGATATCCTTGCTTAGCTCCTCGATTTGTTTCTTCAGAATACTGTCCACCCCTTGGCCCTTTGCGCTGGCGCTCTTCAGAAGTCTCTTGCTACGTACATCCAGAACCTTCACATCGGTGGCGAATATGTCACCGGCTTTGGTGAAACTGCCCAGAACGATAGCATCGATGCCCTCTAGTTGGCACAGCTCAAAGCCCAGATCTCTGTCGATGACCTCCACCTTTTCCTTGCCCAATTGCCTGATGAGATCATACATCCGCTCTTTGGTGGTCACCCGGAGATATGGTGATTGCTCCAGGTTGGTGATTAAAAGATTGGAGATAGCCTCCCGGAGATAATCGTAGGTCTGGTCTCCGGTCTGATTTTGGAAGCTGATCACCGCTATGGGCCTCGGCTCGGTGACCAGCACCTGTTCAGAAACCAGCTGGCTGCGCAAAAGAAATCCCAAAACCAGGAAGATGACGATCCCAACGGGGATCGAGATACGCCTGATTCGCCTTTTATGGGCCACTTTGGCGACAACTTTAGGCAGTTGAGACTCCCTGGGCGTTTCCAAGTCCTTCCAGAGCCTCCTTAAATCGGCCAGCAGTTCATCCACATGCTGGTAGCGCTCTTCCAGATTCTTGACTAAAGCCTTGTTGATGATCCGCTCCAGCTCCAGGGGCACGCCGGTTCGCAGACCCGTCACCAGCTGTGGCTCCTCGTTGAGGATGGCGTACACCACCGCTTGATCGTAGTCACCTTTAAAGGGTTGCTTCCCGGTGAGCATCTCGTATAAAACCACTCCCAGAGACCATATGTCGGTGCGGTGATCTACGGCTTCTCCCCGCGTTTGCTGGGGAGACATGTAGGCCACCGTGCCCAAAGTGGTGCCCTCTTTTGTCAGCGTGGTTCGTCCGGCCAACTTGGCCAGCCCGAAATCCAAAATCTTCACCCGGCCATCATCGGTGACCAGGATGTTGCCCGGTTTGATATCCCGATGTAAGATCCCCTGACCGTGTGCTTTGATCAGGCCCTGGGCAACCTGTGCGGCGATGTCAATGGCTTTCTCCAGCTTCAAAGGGCCTTGCCCGATCATCTCCTTCACCGTCTGGCC
>Ga0111203_113_pt1 | contig 54003 bp, 40 predicted proteins | sample DeeMarSWOR324_28_FD_80373 | JGI IMG/M metagenome (GOLD analysis project Ga0111203, IMG submission 80373) | candidate division Zixibacteria bacterium SM23_81 | reverse complement strand
AGTTTGTCAATGAGTATTTCTATCTCCTCGAAACCTCCTCCTCAGCAAGACCAGCAGCAGGGGATAACCCAACAGGTAACAGGCCACTGTCTGTCCTATAGCCACGGCCAGAAAGGTAGACAGATAGGGGATGCCCCCGACAAGAGGCAGGCCCGCCATGGTGGGGAGATAAAAAGATAGGCCCGCGGCGTTTACCAGAATAGGGGGCACGGGAGCCAACCAGGGCCGAGGCATTCGCGCCGTCAACAGGGCCGCCATGAGCGTCAGAGTGCTGCCCACTACTACGTCGATGAGCCCAAAGGGGCCAAAGATATTGGCGATGGCGCAACCCAAGGTCAAACCGGGTATGGCCGCTGGAAAGATGAAAGGCAGAACGGTGAGCGCTTCCGAGATCCTAACCTGCAGCGGACCATAGCTGATGGGATGAAAGACGATGGTTAGACCAGCATACAGCGCAGCAACGATGCCTACCTGAGCCAGAAATCTGGGAGTCAACTTTATCCTTATGACCATGACAGAATTTTAAACTACGAGATGGCCCTTTTTGATGATGATCTGGTCGTCGATGACCAAGGTGGGTTTCAGCAAGATGGCATCCAGATGGCTGGCCACGGAGACCTTTCCGCCCATGGAGGCGTTGTCGCCCATGGCGATGTGCACTGTACCCATGACCTTCTCGTCCTCCAGAGGGCTGCCCACCACCCGAGCCCGGTCGTTGGTACCGATGCCCAGCTCGGCGATGTTCCGGGCCAGCTTTCCCAAGCCTTTGATGGCTCGGAGCAGGATCTGGGCCTGGGCGCCCCCGGCGATCTTGGTAACCAAGCCATCATTCACCTGCATGGTGATGGGCTTTCTCAGCACGCCCGTCTCACCGATGCATCCATCGATGACGATAATCCCTTGCGCGCTTCCTTCCACGGGCGCCATGTAGGCCTCTCCTGCCGGCAGATTGCTGAAATCGCCCGGTTTATGTACCAGGCCCGTGTCCGGATGCCCCTTGCGTCCTTTCAGGGACATACGGATATCGGTACCCGCTGGGTTTGTGACATGAGCCACGGAGCCCTTGGTGAGCATATGGGCGATTTTAAGGCTCAGCTGGGCGATTTTCTGATAATTGGCGTTCAGGGCTCGGCGCATGGTGTCCTCGGTGATGCCCGGCAGGGTTGCGCAGCGGGCTCTTGCGCGACAGGCTTCCCGGCGCGCCTTGGTGTGAGACAGGGACTTGCTGGTGGGGATCAGCAGGACGTCCGCCTTCTTCATGAAGGCCGCCACGGCAGGGGGTGGTTCCTCGCCGGAGGTTTTGCGCGGGATGATCTCCATCAGGATGGCCTCACTTCCAGCCTGGCGACAGGCCTCCCAGAGAAGGCGCCCGATTTTTAGCAGGGGCTCATCGGTGATAACTAGAGCCGTCTCGCCCTTCTTCACGGCCAGGCATTCTCGAACCGCGATGCGGGCCGCTTTTTCCAGCGCGTTCATGGCGGGCTCCTTTCAGCACTTCGAATCGCCAGGTTTTATTAAACGTTACTGAATTTCTTTGTGATCTTCTTGCCCTTTAGAGCGAACCAGGCCAGCAGGAAGATGAGCACGGCGAACAGGAAGACCGAGAGCAAGTCACTCTCCAGGATGTGGATGGGCAGCTCGATTCCTGTCAACCAGACGAAAAAGGCTACCCCAATGCCCATAACGGCCTCGCCGGCGATCAGGCCGGAGCTGAGCAGAGTACCACGGTGCTGGGCCTCTTTAGCGGCCTGGAATCCTCGGCGGGAGGCCAGCTTGCTCACCAGCAGACTCACCAAACCGCCTGCCAGAATTGGCACGGATAGGCTCAGGGGCAAATAGATGCCCACGGCCACGGGCATCACATGAGCCCGAAAATGAGAACCTCGGGCTCGCAGGGCCTCGTCGATGATGATCAGGGAGATCCCCACAACCGCTCCGATGCCGATCATCAGCCAGGGCAGGGGCTGTCCGGAGAAGATGGGCCTGACGATATTGGCAAATAGGGTGGCCTGGGCTGCCTGCAAGGCGCCGGGCTCTCCGGTGCCGATGCCGTAGTGATTGTTCAGCAGGGTCAGAGTTGGGGCCATGATGAAGGCGGCTGCTGCCACACCCACCAGCTGGGCCAGCTGCTGCTTCCGCGGGGTACCCCCGACTATGTAACCGGTCTTGAGATCCTGGGAGACGTCCCCAGCGGTGCATAGGGCACAGCAGACCACGCCGGCCACGCCCAAGGCGGCCAGGATGCCGTTGCTCCCGGACATGCCGAACAGCAGCAGCAGGACCGAGGCGAACAGGATGGTGCAGATGGTCATCCCCGAGACGGGGTTATTGGAGCTGCCCACCAAGCCCACGATATAGCTGGACACGGCCACGAAGAAGAAGGCGCTGATGACCATGGCCACCGTTGACACCAAGCCGATATTGGCCGAGCCGATCAGGTTGCTGTACAGGAGAAAGATGGGGATGACGGCGGCGATCAACAACACCAGGATCAGCCGACGGGAGAGGTTCTGCTCCGTTCGCACCAACAATCCTCCCCCTTGCCCGTCCCGATATCCAAATAGAGCCTCTCTCACGCCGGTACGAATGCCTTGGCGGATCTTGATGATAGACCAGATCCCGCCCACCACCATGGCGCCGATGCCCATGTAGCGGATCTCAGTGCCCCAGATGTTCCAGGCGCCATCCAGGGCGGAGACCCCCGGTTCGATACTCCGGAACAGGCTCAATACGGGCAATCCCACCAGCCAGGCGAGGGCTCCGCCGATGAAGACCAGCAGGGAGATATTGAAGCCCACGATGAACCCCACGCCGATGAGGACCACGGCTATGTCGCTGCCGAAATAGAGAACGGCTTTGCCCGCGCGAATGGCCCCCTCCACCGTCTCTTTGATGATGGAGACTCCGTTGACGAAGAATTTGAAGACAAACCCGACTCCCATGGCAGATATGATGTACCCGAAGCCAGTGCCGCCTTCTTCGCCGACCTCCAGGACTTCGGCACAGGCCACCCCCTCCGGATAGACCAGCTGCTGCTCCTCCACAATCAGGCTTCGTCTCAGGGGGATCATGAAGACCACGCCAAGGATGCCACCTAGCAGGGCGATCAGGAAAATGGGCCAGAATTTGAAGCCGGTCCACACGCCGGTGAGCACCAGGGCGGGCACGGTGAAGATGATGCCAGCGGCCAGGGATTCTCCGGCCGAGGCGATGGTCTGAACGATGTTGTTCTCCAGAATAGTTCCCCGGCGCAGCAGGCCGCGCAGGATTCCCATGGAGATAACCGCTGCCGGGATGCTGGCCGAAACGGTCATCCCGGCGTACAGGCCGACGTAGGCGTTGGCGGCGCTCATCACTAATGTCAGAAAAACTCCTAGAAGGATAGCTTTGACGGTGAACTCAGCGATAGTTTTCTGGGCGGGAACATAGGGTTGAAACTGCACTTCCGGTTTACCTTCTGTTTGCGGCTGGGAGTTGGGTGAATTTGAGGACATCTTCTCCTCCATGGGTTGATTATTATCCCCTGGTTAAAGCAACAAAAGACTAACACTTTCTTCCTGCCCTGTCAAGGAGAAAATACACTCGACCAGAAAATCTTCAAGTATGCGAAAAAAAACACTTGACAAAAAAGGAGCTTTCTGGTAGAATGGTAGTGTAGGGTAGTGTAGCAAGGGAATAGGTGCATTTTGGACCTTTTTAGGCCTAAGGAGGTGAAGAGAGCGATTCTGATTGGTAATGTTATTGTGTAAGTCTAAGCTTAATGAGACTTTTTCCGATGAAGGGGGTGATATTGGTCGCAGAAAAGTATCGGTTTTTGCGTCCGCGATCTTTTCTCTTGAAAAGGAGGAAGTAAATGAGCAAGAAGATTTTTGGGATATTGATCGTTGCGGTGTGTACGTTTGGATTGTCGGGATATGTTCTGGCAGCCAACCCTGGGGACCTGATCATCAACGAGGTGATGCAGAATCCAGCAGCTGTTGCTGACGCTAGCGGAGAGTGGTTTGAGATTTACAACACCACCGGCGCGGGCATCGATATCGACGGCTGGACGATGAGTGACCTTGGTACGAACAGCCACACCATCAACAACGGGGGTCCACTGGTGGTGCCAGCAGGGGGCTATCTTGTCCTGGGCAACAACGGCGATTCTGGAACCAATGGCGGTTATACTCCCGACTATGTATTTCCCTCCAGCTTTGCTCTGGGCAATAGCGATGATGAGATCATCCTGGATGACGGCACCAAGGTGGAGATCGCCCGCATCGAGTGGGACGGCGGTCCCGTCTGGCCGGATCCTAATGGCGCCACCATGGCTTTTATGGGCACCCCAGCGGAAAACAACGATGGTACCAAGTGGGATGAGGAGTGCACGACCACCTATGGGGATGGCGACTATGGCACCCCCGGCGCTGCGAATACCGGTTGCCCGGCCCCACCTGTGCCCGACACCCTGACCATCTACCAGATCCAGTACACCACCGCTGTGGGATCAGACTGCTATGATTCACCCGAAGTTGACTCGCTGGTCTTCACCTCCGGCATCGTGACCGCGACGAAGAGCGGCGGCTACTGGATCCAGGATGGTTCAGCACAGTGGTGTGGTATATACGTCTATGACTATGGCCACACTCCAAGTGAAGGCGACGAGGTGGAATTTACTGCCACGGTGTCCGAGTACTATGGCTTGACCGAGTTGGGTGACGTGGAAGACGACTTTACCGTCGTGTCCTCTGGCAACCCGCTGCCAGCGCCGCTGGACGTCCTGACCGGCACCCTGGCCGGCGGCTGCGAGGCGGACGCGGAGCCTTACGAGGGCTGTCTGATTAAGGTGACCGAGGTGATGTGCACCGCAGATTTGGATGGAGACAACCAGTGGTGGGTGGACGACGGCACCGGCGCCTGTGAGGTGGACGACGATCTCTACTTCTACGATCCTTTCGTCGGGGAGGAGTTCGATTATATCATCGGCATCTGCGACTATAGCTACAGCGAATATGAGGTCCTTCCCAGGATGGCCGAGGATCTGAACGTGACTCCCCAACCCGACACTCTGACCATCTATGAGATCCAGTATAACCCGGGCACAAAGGCCGACTGCTATCCTTCTTCCCACGTCGGCGAGACGGTGGTCACATCCGGCATCGTCCATGCCGTTAAGTACAACAATAATTTCTGGATCCAGGAGGCCGAGGCGGAGTGGAGCGGTATTTTCGTGTACGAGGGCGGTTACGCTCTCAACTTGGGCGACGAGGTGCAGGTTGAGGGCGTTGTAGCCGAGTACAGCGGCTTAACTGAAATAGGGAGCGTCAGCGAGGTCATCGTTCTCTCCACCGGTAACGCGCTGTTCAATCCTCTGGATATCACCACCACAACCTTGTCGGCGGAAGATAGCTGTGCCTATCCCGGGGAACCTTATGAAGGCGTCCTGGTTCGGGTAACCGATGTGCAGTGCACGGCCCTTGGCCTGTACGGCCAGTGGTATGTGAACGAAAACGCCAAGGCCGAGGCATGCGAGGTGGACGACGACCTGTACAACCTCTATACGCCTGTCGTGGGGCAGAACTTCGACTACCTCATCGGGGTGGTGGATTACTCTTATGATCAGTTTGAGCTGCTTCCCAGGGATGCCTCCGACATCCAGGAGGTCGTGGCCATCGAGCTGATGTCCTTCGATGCCGTAGCAGGCGATGGCCAGGTGACCCTCACTTGGGCAACCGCCTCCGAGGTCGACAATCACTCCTTCAACGTTTACCGTGACGGCGAGAAGATCGCCTCCGTGCCGGCCTTCGGAGATGCCCATGACTACATCTACGTGGATCGCAAAGTGACCAACGGGGTGACTTACTCCTATCAGCTCAGCGACGTGGATCTGGCCGGCAAAGAGACCATGCATCCCATGGTCTGCAACGTGACGCCAAACGCCGTGCCTATGGCTTACGCGCTGAATCAGAACTATCCTAACCCGTTCAACCCGAACACCGAGATCAGCTACGCTATTCCTGCCAAGATCCATGTGACCCTAAAGATCTACAACCTGCTAGGTCAGGAGATGGCCACTCTGGTTGACGAGACCAGGGATGCTGGTCGTCACACGGTCAGCTGGACTGCCACAGATATTGCCAGCGGTGTGTACTTCTACCGTCTACAAACCGATGATTTCTCCGCCACAAAGAAGATGGTGTTCATGAAGTAAGCTGACCGCATCGTAGTTAAGAAGACCGCCGGGATCTGAGAGGTCCCGGCGGTTTTTTTGTTAAAGCCCGGGGACCGGGATTCGGGAATCGTGAAAATCCGTTTTGGATCTGATGACTTACGAATCCCGGGTCCCGGACCCCGCCCCCTGGTTTTTTATAGTTCCTTCAACGATAGATGATCTTCGATTCACGATAGACGTAGCGTGCTTCGAGAGCGAAAAGCGAGAACCGACTATTTTAGTGTTATCATTCCTGCGAAGCTTGTCCCCGCGAAGGCGGGGAACGGGGAGCAGGAATCTCTGAATCGATGAATCCTAACAGGTGTTTTGCAGCCGAGATGCCTGCCTGCGCAGGCATGACAGGTGAGGTGAGGTGCTTGAAATTGGCTGTGCGGTCAGAAAACAGTTGACTTGACAGGGTTGGAGTCTTAATATTTCATTAATTCGGTGATTGGTGATCGGGGATAGAATCAAAAGGTCATTGCGAGCCCTTCGTGGTATTCATTCCTTTATTCCATTCAGGTCAAGCTCTGAGCGAAGCAAAGGAACTGGACAGGCTCCGGGTAGCTATCTTGAAATGGACTTTGAGCACAGCGATACAGATTATGTCCCACATCTAGTACATATGGAGATTGCTTCGTCGGCTTTTCGATTCCCTCAAAGCCTCCTCGCAATTACAGTTTTCTATTTATATCTTTTAAAGTGAGCGGTGGGGTCACTTGAATCCTCGCATCCTCGGCCCCTCGACCCCTTTGTTTCTACGATCCGCGATCAACGATTAACAATCCACGCCTAACGATCCACGCTGGTCAAAAAGGGAGCAATTATGTTTAAAGACCTCAAGTATCTGAAATATAGATTGGGTTGAGGTACTAAACCCAACATATAATCCAAATCTTTTGCGTGGGGATTCATGAATCCTAGGATTCGAGGGGTAGAGGGGAAAAAAAACATCGAATCCTAGAAGATCCAGTCAGTTTACATTGGTTTTTCAGGGGTAGAGTGGGATCACTTGAACCCTTGAACCCTTGAATCCTCGACCCTTTCTTTTCACGATCAACGATTAACGATTCACGATCCACGATTAACGATCCACGGTCTTTTCCCAGGGGGTATATATGTTCTCGGATCTCAAGGAGGTCATGGAATTCGTCCAGAGGAAAAAAGTGCGCATGGTGGACCTGAAGTTCACCGATCTGTTCGGTCGGTGGCATCACGTAACCATCCCCAGAACGGGATTTGGGGAGGAGATCTTTACAGAAGGCGTTGGCTTCGACGCCTCGCGAACCCCCGGTTTCAAGAAACTGGAGAGTGGGGACATGGTCCTGATTCCGGATCCTAAAACGGGTTTCATAGACCCTTTTTGGGATCAGCCGACCTTGAGCTTTATCTGCAACGCCTGTGAGGCTGATACCAAAGCCCCTTACTCTCGAGATCCACGCCACGTGGCTCAAAGGGCAGAGGCTTATCTGCATCAGAGCAAGGTTGCCAATCGAAGCCTGTGGGGTCCTGAGTTCGAGTGGTATATCTTCGACAACGTTTCCTACCGGAACGACATAAACCTGTCCTCATATGTCATCGACTCCGAAGAAGCCGATTGGAACTCCGGGTTGCGAGAAGGGACCAATCTGGGGCACAAAATACCGCCTCAGGGGGGATATCACGCTATCCCCCCCTTGGATGTGCTGTACAACGTGCGCACGGAGATGGTCCGGTGCATCGAGGAATGCGGCATCAAGGTGCGCTACCACCATCACGAGGTGGGGGGGCCCGGGCAGTCGGAGATCGAGATTCTCATGGACACCCTGACCAACGCAGGCGACAAGGCTCAGTTGGTCAAATACATGGTCAAGATGGTGGCCCGTCAGCATAATCGTACGGTAACCTTCATGCCTAAGCCCCTGTACAACGAAGCTGGTAGCGGCATGCATTTTCACCAACACCTGTTCCAGGGTAAAAAGGCCCTTTTCTATGATGTCAATGGATATGCTGGGTTAAGCAAGCTGGCTCTGTACTATGTTGGTGGGCTATTGGCTCACGGCCCGGCCCTGCTGGCTTTCACCAATCCCAGCACCAACTCCTTCAAGCGCCTTGTTCCCGGATTCGAGGCCCCCACAAATCTGTTCTTCGCCGCGGCTAATAGAAGCGCGGCCATCCGAGTGCCCCAATATGCCATCAAGCCCCACCAGAAACGCATTGAGTTTCGTCCACCCGACGCCACCTGCAACCCTTATCTGGCCATGTCAGCCATGTTGCTGGCCGGTTTGGATGGCATTCAGCGTCGAATTGATCCTCAGGAGGCGGGCTTCGGGCCCTTCGAGGTGGACGTTTTCACGATGGATCCCCAGGAGCTGGCCAAGCTCAAGCGATTGCCCACATCCTTGAAGGAGGCTTTGGACGCTCTGAGCTGTGATTGCCAATTCTTAATCCAAGGAGGCGTTTTCACCGAGGACCTGGTGGAGACTTGGATCGAGCAGAAGATGCGCGAATCCGATGATGTCCGTCAGAGGCCTCATCCGTATGAGATCAGCTTGTATTATGATGTGTAGGTTGGATTGAGATTTGGATCGGGATTCTATGGTCGGAGATCGTATTGAGTAGAGCGTGTTAGGTGATGCGTATTACGTGATGCGTGTTGCGTAGGGTATAAAACTCGCAAAATGTTACCAGCTTATAGCCGTCGCCATGAAAAGTGGTGACGGCTTTTTTTGCGATTTTCGAAGCAGACAGCACGGGGTCTGTGAATCGATTGCAAACAGAATACCCAACTCTGCGGGAACTTTAGAGACGGGATGAATCTCTTATAAAGTGCTCGGATAAACGAGAGAGGAGAAAGGCTGGGTATGATGGGGGAGGTGTTTTACGATGTGTTGACCGGAATTTATTAGGAGTGCTGACACGAACATCCAGAGCGTTAAAGAGTTGTAGAAAATCCTGCCAGCCCTCCTTTCGCTGCTGGGTTGGCACATAAATTGATCTCGAGGGAGGTGCCACCATCTTCCCGGGAGGTGAAAGCCATGAGTGCCTGATCGTGAGCAGAGACCATCGTGTTTCCATTTCAGCAAGGAGTCACAACATGAGAACCCTCCTCGGCATCTTAGCGACTTTCAGCTTGGGACTGTGTGTCGTCGCTGGCGAGGCTGCCAATCCAGGCGATGTGATTATCAACGAGGTGATGCAGGATCCGGTGGCCGTCGGTGACACCCAGGGAGAGTGGTTCGAGCTCTACAACGCCACCTCAGAGGACATAGATATCAATGGGTGGGTGATTCGGGACGACGCCGCCAATGTTCACACCATTGACAATGGTAGTCCTCTGGTGATTTCCGCTAAAGGATATCTTGTGCTGGGCAACAACGCCGATATGGCCACCAATGGTGGCTATAGCTGTGACTATGAGTACTCCAGTTTCACCCTTTCCAACAGCGATGACGAGATTGTCTTGGAGGAAGGTGGAGTGGAGATCGATCGCATCAATTACGACGGCGGACCCATCTGGCCAAATCCCTCCGGAGCCTCCATGGCCTGGCTGGGACCGCCGGGAGACAATAACGATGGGGCGCGCTGGGTTGTTGAGGGTGTGGCTTTCTATGGAGATGGAGATTGGGGCACCCCTGGCTATAAGAACACCGATTCCTCATTGCCCGTTGGCCTGTCCTCTTTCACCGGATCCTTTAGCTCAGATGCCATCGTATTACGTTGGCGCACGGAGACGGAGATCAACAATTTGGGATTTTATGTGTGGCGGGCCGCAACGGAGGTTGGGGAATATCAGCCCATATCTCAGCTCATTCCGGGACATGGATCATCCCTGGAGCCACACGACTATCTCTACCGCGATGTCGATATCATTCTCGATAAGACTTACTACTACAAACTTCGTCAGGTGGACCTGGAGGGCCAGGAGGCCTTCTACGGGCCCATCAGCGTTTTTTCTGGGGCTACCGCCGTAGACCAGACCACCTGGGGAACCATCAAAGCCATGTATCGCTAAAGCGCTTTCTCTCGCGCCGGGTAGATGGGGCAACTTAGAAGCCCGTTCAGCTGTTCTCAACTGGACGGGCTTTTTAATTTTTTCCTTGCTTTTTTCTTGATTTTGTCATTAGTTTAAAAAATCGATAAAAGCGATAGACTCTTGAGTGAAAGGGCAGGGCATATCGGGGGGCTTGTAAGGAAGGAGGCAGAGTGTGAAGACTCTATTCGGTATGGTGACGATTTTCGTGCTGGGGCTGTGCATTGTGGCCGGGGAAGCGGCCAATCCTGGGGACATCATCATCAACGAGGTGATGCAGAACCCCGCAGCCGTCAGTGACGCTAACGGAGAGTGGTTCGAGCTTTACAACTCTACCTCTTCGGACATCGACATCAACGGCTGGACGATCCGGGACGACGATGTTGACAGCCACGTCATCGACAACGGAGGCCCTTTACTGGTTCCCGCCAAAGGATACTTGGTTTTAGGCAACAATGCCGATTCCGGAACCAACGGTGGCTACACCTGCGATTATTCTTACGGTACCGCTTGGTATCTTGCCAACACCGCCGACGAAATCGTGCTGGAAGATGGCCTCAAGGCAGAGATCGCTCGGATCAACTATGACGGAGGCCCTATCTGGCCCGATCCCACCGGCCACTCCATGGGCTGGACGGGTCCGCCGGGAAGCTACGACGATGGGTCAGATTGGGTGGAGGACACCACAGCTACATATGGGGATGGAGATTATGGCACCCCCGGCTATCTGAACACAGATTCCACATTGCCCGTTGATCTATCGTATTTCGCCGGCTCCTTCAGCGCTGGGGTTGTTACGCTGCGCTGGCGGACGGAAACCGAGATCAATAATATGGGTTTCTTTGTATGGCGGGCTCAGGAGCTTGATGGGGAATATCAGGCCATTTCCGGGCTCATTCCCGGGCATGGTTCCTCCCTGGAACCCCACAGTTATGTCTACCATGATATAGATATCCTCCCGGATAGAACTTACTACTATAAGCTTCGTCAAGTGGATATGGAGGGCCGTGAGATATTCTATGGGCCCATCAGTGTTTTTACGGGAACCACCAGAGTGGATCAGACCACTTGGGGGGAAATCAAGGCCAAGTACCGCTGATCTTTCTGGTTGACACGGTGAAGAGAAAAGGATAGGGAGGCCCATCTGGCGGGAGATTGCTGGATGGGCTTTTGTCTATCTTTTTCCTTGTTTTTCCTCCGTGGCAATATTAGTTTAAAAAAGATATACATTAGGGGAAGGCCTGCGATGAGATTTCCGCTTTTATCCAAAATCCTTTGGATGGGGCTAATTTGCCTGCTTACGGTGAGCTGTGCGTCCACGAGGAGAGAACGCGTTTTCCCTGTTTCTACTCCTCCCGAGGCATACTGGCATTTTGCCAGTGGCGATTTGTTGGAGCTCCAAGGCTATTTTGAGGCGGCTGCGCGGGAATACCGCCAAGCCCTGGAGTACGATCCGTGGTCGGTGGATGTTCGCTTAGCCTTGGCTCGAACTTACGGCAAGATGGGCTGGTGGGAGGCAGCTGCGAACTTGTTGGAGGAGGTTGCCCAGGCAGATGCTTCCTCTGTGCCTGTACACCTGTTTCTGGGTGATTGCTACCGCCACTTGAACAGACTGGACCTGGCCAAAAAGATGTATGCTCGTGTCCTAAAGCTCGCGCCAGCAAACGTCCAGACCCACTACAACTTGGCTCTGATCCATCAAATGCAAGGCCGCCCGAATGAAGCCTTGAAGCAATACGACCGTATGATCGGCATTGTCCCTCATCCCGAGGAGATCTATGTCCAGCGGGCTTTGCTGTTGGTCAGCATGGATAGGCTTGAGGAGGCCGAGGGTGAGTATAAGAAGGCTCTGGCCTTGAAGATGGATCTGGTAGAGGCCCATGTGGGTCTGGCACAACTGTACGAGGACGTGGGCCAGATTGAAAAGAGTATCTCCACGTATCAGCAGGCTTTAAGCCTGATGCCTGATCAGTCCAATCTGAGATTCAGGCTCGCGACCCTTCATCTAAGGCTCTCAAGGCATGAGGAGGCCATCGAGCAATACCGTGAGATCATGAAGCGTGAGCCCCGCAACGTCTATGCCCAAAGACACCTGGCGATGCTTCTCTACAACTGTGGTCATCTGGATAAAGCCCAAGAAAGCCTCCATGCTCTTCGTCTTTTGACCCCAGATGACCCCAGCGTGCCGCTTTATTTAGGTCGTATTTTGGCCCAACAGGGTGATATGGAAGGGGCCATCGGACTCTTTCAGGAGGCCATCGGTCTTGATGAGACCGCGACCGAGAGTTGGATAAGCCTGGCGGTGGCGCTGCTTCAAAAAGAGGAATTCTCCCAGGCAGAAAGCCTTCTGCAACAAGCTGTGCTCTCCATGCCCGGGGAGTCAGGCCTCTATCATCTATTGGGAGTCAGTTATATGCGCCAATTCAAGTATTTGGAGGCGGTCAGCGCTTTGAAGCAGGCACTTTCTCTGGCTCCCGATAGCAGCAATGTTATCAGGGACTTGGCTACCAGCTATGAGCGGGCTGGCTTTTTCGACAGGGCGGTGGACCTTTTCCAGCACATTGTGGCCCTTGATCCCGGTGATCACTGGGCTCTTAACTATCTAGGGTATATGTTAGCAGATCGCGGGGTGCGTTTGGAGGCAGCTCGAGAGTTTATCGAGAGAGCCCTGGAGATTGAGCCCGAAAGTGCCATCTATCTGGATAGCATGGGCTGGGTGTACTTTCGTCAGGGGAAACTTCTTCTGGCCGAGGAGTACCTCGCCAAAGCCATTCTCGGATCGGGAGATGAAGCGGTCATGTTCGATCATCTGGGGGATGTATACCTTCAGCAGGGGAGGTTGGCAGAAGCCATCCAGAAGTGGCAAAGCGCTCTGGAGCTTAATCCTTACGATGAGAAGATCAAGGACAAGCTGGATCAATATGAACCATAAGAAGATCAAAAAGTTCCTCCCACCTCTTCTTTGGCTGCTGTTAGTCCTTCAGTGTGCCCATAAGGGACCTCCGCCTGGTGGGCCAGTCGATCGGATTCCACCGGAAGTCGTGGATCACACCCCCCAAGCCAACCTCACGCATGTATCTTTAGACCAGGAAATTACCGTCACCTTCAGTGAGGCCATGGACCGGTCTTCCGTTGTTGATGCGCTGTTTATTTCTCCTCGCCCCAGAGAAAGCCCAGATACAAAGTGGAAAGGCAGAACGCTCAAGGTGACACTACCGGAGGGTCTTCAGGAGGATAGAACCTATGTAATTACTTTAGGTGTTACTTGTAAAGACCTAAGAAAAAATAATTTATTGAAATCATATTCCTTCGCCTTTTCCACTGGAGAGAGAATTGATCAGGGGTCTGTTTCCGGTCAGGTGTATCAGGATATTTTTCTCCGAATGGGCGTTGATCTTTGGGCCTACCAACTGAGTGGAGATGTGCACACAGACCTGGCCGTGCAGCCGCCCGATTACGTCACGCAAACAGATGCCATGGGTCAGTTCCGCTTCGATAACCTCGGTGAAGGTCGGTATCGGTGCTTCGCTGTGGAAGATCTCAACGGCGATAGAAAATTCGATGCCGATACCGAGCTTCTGGCTGTTCCCAGCCGTGATGTGCTTTTGTCCCAGGCCGTATCTTCGGGCCAGAAGCTATCCCTGCGCCTAGCCCATCTGGACACCGTAGGCCCCTCATTGAAAACTTTGGAAGTTTCCAGGGGGGACAAAGTGATTCTGTATTTCGATGAAGCCTTGGACAGTGTCAGCGCTGTCGTCCCGGAGTCATATCATCTATTCTCAGCAGAGGACACATCTATTTCCCTGGATATCAGGGCGGTGAGCCTGGAATGCGGATCACAAGACCGAATCATCCTGAATACGGTGCCTCAAAAAGAGGGCAAACGGTATCAGCTCTCCCTTAGGGGATTGCAGGACCTGTTTGGCAACCAGCTGACCCTTCCGAGCCACCACCATGAGTTTTGGGGCAGTGATCTACCGGACACTATAGGACCCAGGCTGGTGGAGCTTTGGCCCCCGGACTCCGCTCAGGGGATTTTTCGGGATGCGCCCATTTCCCTATGTTTCGATGAGGCCATAGAGCCCATCTCAGCGGAGACCTCAATTGTTGTGTTGGACAGTGCCCGTGTGCCCCTGGTGGGCCAATTTCAATGGGCTCATGGGGCCAAGCTGACATTTTACCCTGACCAAGGTCTGGGAGCTGGAAGCGTCTATAGCATTTCTCTAAGCGCTTTAGGTTTAAGGGATTTGGCCGGAAATGCTATGGCAGAAGGCGTCCCGGAGACCTGGTTTGAGACCGTGGAGGCCGAGAAGTTAGGTTCTCTTTCGGGCAAGGTCACGCGACTGGGGCTTCCCGACTCAGGAAGGGTCTTCCTTCAGGCCTATGCGTTAGAGAAGGGTGGCCGTGAAAGACAGGTGTTCTCGCAAACTGGAGAGTATCGCTTTGAGAGCCTTCTCCCTGGGCGCTATCTGATAAGTGCGTTTCTCGATTTGGACGGGAATAGCAACTTTAGCTGGGGGCGACCTATTCCCTTCATCCCGGCGGAGCCTTTCTGGGTCAGCCAGGATACGGTGATGATACGTTCTCGGTGGGAGACTGGTGGGGTGGATGTCGTGTTGGAACGCTAAGAGAGCAGGCCATTTTTTGCTCTCCAGGAGCTCATAGAGGGGGAATTATATGACGGCTTTTGCCTATCGAGAGGGAAGCCTATTCTGCGATGAGGTAGACTTGGTCTCCGTAGCCGCAGAGGTGGGCACCCCGTATTTTGTCTATAGTGGTCGTCTGCTCATAGAGACCTTCGTTCAGTTCCGAAGGGCCCTGAAGCCATTGCCAGGAATCATTTGCTACGCTCTCAAGGCCAACGGCAATTTAGCCCTCCTGAAGATCCTGGTCTCCCTGGGTTGTGGGGCTGATGTGGTCTCTGGAGGTGAGCTATATCGGGCGCTGAAGGCAGGATTTCCGCCGAGCCACATTGTCTTCGCCGGCGTGGGCAAGACCGAGGAGGAAATCCGCTGGGCCATAGATGCTGATATCCGTCAGCTGAATGTAGAGTCGGTGCCCGAGCTGGAGCTGGTGAATAGCACGGCCCAGAAGCTGCAACGCCAGGCCAGGGTTGCCCTCAGACTGAACCCCGATGTAAGGGCAGACACCCATCCGTATGTGGCCACTGGCAGGGGGGATAGCAAGTTTGGTCTGGACCTGGCGGAGGCCGTCTCTGCTTACCAGAGAGCTTCCACCTTGCCTGGAATCCAGGTGACGGGGCTGCACTTTCACTTGGGCTCACAGATCTTGTCCACGGCGCCCTATGTAGAGGCGCTGAAAAAAATTATCCCGCTTATGGAAGAGCTTCGCCGTAAGGGAATCATGATTCGTGACCTGGACATAGGTGGAGGTTTGGGCATCTCCTATAATAAAGAAGTGGCGCCGAGCCCTGAGCAGTGGCTGGCAGTTGTGAAGGATGAGTTGCAGAGGTTGGATTACTCGGTGATTATCGAGCCAGGACGCGCCTTGATGGGGCCCGCGGGTGCCCTGGTAACCAGGGTTCTATATCTGAAGAAAGCCTCCACTAAGAACTTCATCGTGGTGGATGCTGGCATGAACGATCTCGTGCGACCCAGTCTCTATGGAGCCATGCATCAGATTCTGCCCCTTCGGGAGAAAACAGCTCCCTCGATCGTGGCCGATGTTGTTGGACCGGTCTGTGAAACGGCCGATTTTCTTGCCAGGGATAGAGAGATGGTTCGACCCGCTGCGGGTGATATGCTGGCCGTTATGAAGACGGGGGCGTATAGCGCCTCCATGTCCTCCAACTATAATGGTCGCCCCAGGGCTGCAGAGGTTCTTGTTTTTGGTCATCGATATGCTGTAATCAGGAAAAGGGAATCTTTTGAGGATATGATGGCCAACGAATTGATTCCGGGGCTGGCCTTAGAGGCTCGTCTAGATTCAAAGAAGAACGGTTGATTTGGTCCTTGCTCAGGCCCAGCTGATCGAGGCCGGTTTTGCCGATCTTTTTTGCAAAAAATCATTGACTCCGAAGGGCATTTGTGTTAACTTGGTTTCGTCTAATGAGAGCGCGTTAGGAATTGATTCTCGTGCAGAGGAATTTAGAGGGAAAAGGAGGTTTGAATGCCGTGGTTTGGCTTTTTGTCCAACGATATCGGCATAGATTTAGGCACGGCTAACACCTTGGTATATGTGAGGGGCCGGGGCATTGTGGAAAATGAGCCCTCCGTAGTGGCGCTGGATCGGTCAACTCGTCGGGTTCTGGCCATCGGCAATGCGGCCAAACAGATGTTGGGGAGGACGCCTAAGGACATCGTGGCCATCCGACCCATGAAGGACGGAGTGATCGCCGATTTTGAGGTCACCGAGGAGATGCTCCGGGAGTTCATCAAACGGGTTCTCAAATACCGCTTTTTAGTGCGACCCCGGGTGGTCATCTGCGTGCCGTCGGGCATCACCGAGGTGGAGAAGAGAGCCGTACGCGACTCTGCTGAGCATGCCGGGGCCCGAGAGGTCTTTCTCATCGCCGAACCCATGGCTGCAGCTATAGGGATAGGGTTGCCCGTGGAGGAGCCCTCGGGCAACATGGTTATCGATGTGGGTGGTGGAACCTCGGAGATCGCGGTGATCGCCCTCTCGGGAATTGTCAACAACACCTCCATCCGGGTGGGTGGAGATGAGATGGATGCGGCCATTGTCCAACACCTGAAGAAGAACTATAACCTCCTGGTGGGCGACCAGACGGCGGAAGCTCTCAAGATCAAAATAGGATCGGGCTATCCTCTGGAGCAGGAAATAGAGATGGAGGTAAAGGGCCGCGACCTAGTAGCCGGCATTCCTAGAACTCTCAAAATCAGCTCCGTGGAGATTCGCGAGGCTCTTAACGAGGCCACCAACGCCGTCGTCGAGGCCGTGAAACAGGCCCTGGAGAGAACACCTCCTGAACTTGCTGCCGATATCCTGGACCGAGGGATTGTCATGACTGGAGGCGGCTCGTTGCTCAGGGGGCTGGACACGAGGCTGCGTCAGGAAATCAATCTTCCTGTCAACATCGTCGACGATCCTCTCACCTGCGTCGTGATGGGTGCAGGCAAAGTATTGGAGAATTTAGGCAGATATTCCAAGATGTTGATGAAGAGCAGTAAAGATTGAGGTTTCCTGAAATGAGGTTTATGGGGGGTAGTTTGCCTTCAGGGTGACTACCTTTTTATATAGTTTTTTGCTACTTTCACTGGAGTGAAAACATGGATCGCTTTGAGGCATTGAATTTGGTGCGTTCCCATGTCAAGAATAAAAATCTGGTGAAGCATATGTTGGCCACCGAGGCAGTGATGCGAAAATTAGCCCAGCATTTCGGAGAGGACGAAGAGCTCTGGGGGCTGACTGGCCTGCTTCACGATCTGGACTATGACCAGACGGTGAATGATTTCCCTCGCCATGGACTGGTAACCGCCGAGATCCTTGAAGGTTTGGGCATCGAGGAAGGCATTATCGATGCCATTAAGGCTCATCCCGGCCATCGAGAGGCTAAGACAAGACTGGACAAGGCGCTTTACGCCGTGGACCCACTGACGGGCTTGATCGTGGCTGCCACTTTGATGCATCCCGGCAAAAAACTGAAAGAGGTGGACGTCCAATTCGTGCTCAATCGTTTCAAGGAGAAGAGATTCGCTGCTGGTGCCAACAGAGAACAGATAAAGTCTTGTGAGAGCTTGGGTCTGAGCCTAGCCTCTTTTGTCCAACTTGCACTGGAGGCCATGCAGACCGTCGACCAGGATTTAGGGCTCTAGGTGGTGCAAAAGTGCTGCACATCCGGGCTCCTTTAAAGGAAATCATCTGGGGGGGTCTTCTATTGTTGTGGTTGACCTCCCTGGCAAGGTCCCCAGCATATGGCGATCCCCGCCTCGATTCCCTGTCTCTCAAATCCGAATTACAGAAAGGAAACTCGCCCGGTCTGACCACGGACAGTTGGTGGACAAGGGACAAAAGGCTTCACCTGGTCGTCAGTGCTGGTATGGTGGGGGTCGGCTTTCATCTTCTGCACGATCGCTGGCTGTGCGAAGCCGAGGATTCCAGGATAATGGCGGTCAGTCTCACCGCCCTGGGGTGCGTGATTAAGGAGGTGACCGACAAGAGAAAAACTCCACCCACCTGCAGCTATAAAGACCTGGCTGCCGATGGGCTGGGCATCTTGGTGGGATTGTTTCTATTCACTCACTAGAGGAGCCACTGACCATTGGAGCCTCTCGAGATGATGGTGCATCGCCATGGAGAACGCTGAGTCTCGACCCAAGAATCGCCCAGAGGTGTTCTCGTGGGTCTTTTACGACTTCGCCAACACCATTTTCTCCATGAACGTGGTCAGTCTGTACTTCCCGCTGTGGATAACCGTCAACCACGGCTGGGAGGACATCTGGGTCAGCTGGGCTCATTTTATTTCCATGGGATTGGTGGCCATCTCCATGCCCTTTTTGGGGACGGTTTCGGATCACCTCCGTCGCCGAATGCCCTTTCTCATCGCCCTCACCCTTGCCTGCGTCCTCTTCACTGCCCTCATTGGCCTGGTGGGGCAGAGCGGTTTGTCCATTGAGGCTAAGGTCCTCTGCGCTCTCTTTTTCTTTGTGGTGGCTAATTACTGCTATCAGGGTGGTTTGGTCTTCTACAACGCACTGCTCCCTGAGGTCAGCACTCCCAGAACCATGGGGAAGATATCCGGCTACGGGGTGGCCCTGGGTTATATGGGCGCTATTGTCGGAATGGTTCTGGTGATGCCCTTTAACGAGGGAAGCATTTTCGGTCTCGAGATTCCCTTCATATCGGGGGGCGGACGGGGCGCCACCTTTGTGCCCACGGGATTGCTCTTTCTGGTCTGTTCCCTGCCCACCTTTTTGTTCCTTCGCGATCGGACGACCGGGGGCGCTGCGCCCGCGAAACTGAAATTTAATGAGAGCTTAAACCGTATATGGAAAGCCCTCGGCCGCAGTGTTCAATACCCGACGGTGTTGCGTTTTCTGGTAGCTAAGTTCTTTTACGAAAATGCTATCAGCGCCGTCATCGCATTCATGGCCGTTTACGCGGTCAAAGTGATGAGCTTCACCGATAACGTAGTCATAGTTTTTTTCATGGTCTCCACGACTTCAGCCATCATCGGCTCTTTCATATGCGGCTTTGTCGTCGACCGTTTCGGCGCCAGTAAGACGCTGAAAGGCGTGTTAATAGGTTGGATTGTGTCTCTTTGTTTGGTTATCTTCACGGGGGATCGGTGGGTCTTTTGGTGTGCGGGATCCCTGGTGGGTATTTTTATGGGCTCTACGTGGACCTCAGCACGGCCCTTGTTGGTCACTCTTGTTCCCCGGGAGATGCTAGGCGAATTTTTCGGGCTCTACGCTTTCTCCGGAAAGACGGCCGCCATCTTCGGCCCTCTCATCTGGGGCTTGGTGGTGAAGCTCTTGGGAACTTTTCATGTCTTGAAATATCGCTTCGCGGTGGGTTCTTTGGCGATTCTCGCGGCCATCGGCCTGTTCATCCTGTGGGGTGTCTCCGATGGCAGGAGAGCAGATTTTGCTGCGTCATAAATCCAATCACGAACATTCCGATTTACCATAAGGAGCGTTTGATGTTCACAGCAACCACAATCATCGGGGTCCGGCGTAAAGGGCGTGTGGCCCTTGGTGGAGATGGACAGGTGACTCTTCACGACACGGTGATGAAGCACAATGCCAATAAACTTCGAAGATTATACCAGGACAGCATACTAGCTGGTTTCGCGGGCGCAGCAGCCGACGCCCTGACCCTGTTCGAGCGTTTCGAGGCCAAGCTGGAGCAATTCTCTGGAAATCTGCCCAAGGCTGCTGTCCAGCTGGCCAAAGATTGGCGCACAGATAAATATCTACGTCGGTTAGAGGCCCTTCTGGCCGTGATGGATCGGAAACATGGCTTGATTATCTCCGGAACCGGCGAGGTGATTGAACCTGACGACGGGATCGTGGCCATCGGCTCTGGCGGACCATATGCTCTCGCTGCTGCCCGAGCCCTATTGAAACATTCTGACCTGGACGCCCGGTCTGTGGTTCAGGAAGCTATGAAAATCGCGGCCTCCATCAGTGTTTATACTAACGAAAAGATTCTCATCGAGGAGCTGTGAGAGGAGATAAGGTAGGTTTCAATGGATCAGTTAACTCCCAAGCAGATTGTGGCCGCCCTGGATAAGTATGTGGTTGGCCAGGACAAGGCCAAGAAAGCAGTGGCCATCGCTTTGCGAAACCGGTGGCGCCGCCAGCAAGTTCAGGAGCCCCTACGCGATGAAATTATGCCCAATAACATCATCATGATTGGGCCCACGGGGGTTGGCAAAACAGAGATCGCCCGACGATTGGCCCACCTGGCCAATGCTCCCTTTATCAAGGTGGAGGCCTCTCGATATACCGAGGTGGGGTACGTGGGGCGAGATGTGGAGTCCATGATTCGGGAGTTGACCGATCTGGCGGTGAACATGGTCAAAAAGGAAAAGACGGAAGCGGTGCAAGAAAAAGCGGCTGAGTTGACCGAGGAACGGGTGTTGGATCTTCTTTTGCCCCTTCCGCCAGCCAAAAAGCGCCGCGAAGGAGAGGTTGGGGAAGAGATGGAGGAACAACACCAACGAACTCGACAAAAATTACGAGCGCGGCTGAGAGCCGGGAGTTTGGAAAATCGTCTGGTGGAGTTGGAGGTGAGCGAGGGGCGATATCCCGTCGTGGAGATTTTCTCGCCCATGGGCATGGAGGAATTGGGGATCAACTTTCAGGAGATGTTCGGGGGACTCATGCCCAAACGGAGCAAACGTCGTAAAGTAACAGTGGCTGAGGCGAGAAGAATCTTGGCCCAACAGGAAGCCCAAAAACTTGTGGACATGGAAGAGGTCACCCGAGAAGCCAGAGACCGGGTGGAGAACTCTGGGATCGTCTTTCTAGATGAGATCGACAAGATTGCTGGCCAGCGTTCAAAAGTGGGTCCGGATGTGTCCAGGGAGGGAGTCCAGAGGGACATACTACCCATCGTGGAGGGAACGAGTGTGCCCACCAAGTACGGAATGGTCAGGAGTGATCACGTGCTGTTCATCGCTGCTGGTGCCTTTCATATGTCTAAGCCCTCCGATCTCATTCCCGAGCTCCAGGGTCGTTTTCCCATTCGGGTGGAACTGGACAGCTTGACCGTTGAGGATTTCATCAGAATTCTCACTGAGCCGAAAAATGCTTTGATTACCCAGTACACGGCCTTGCTGGCCACAGAGGGTGTCAAAATTTCTTTCACCATTGGGGCTATCAAGGAGATAGCCAGCACTGCCAGTTTGGTGAATTCGAGAGGCGAGAACATCGGGGCTCGAAGACTTCATACCGTGATGACCACGCTCTTGGAATCCGTTCTCTTTGAGGTGCCCGATGCCAAAAAGACGCAGGTGAAGATCACCGCAGAGACTGTTAAAAAGACCCTTCAGGATATTGTCGAGAACGAGGATTTAAGTCGCTATATCCTGTAGCATTCCCGCGGATGGATTTCCCGCTTGAGATAAAGAACATCACAGGAAGAGACGATGAAGAAAGATTTGCTAGCTATCACCGATTTTGGGGCCGAAGAAATTGGTCATCTCTTGCACTCAGCCTTGGAGATGAAAGATAAAACCAAGAGCGGTAAGGTTCACATTCCGTTGGCGGGAAAGACCCTGGCCATGATTTTTCAGAAGCCATCGAATCGTACACGAGTATCCTTTCAGGTGGGGATGTATCAGTTAGGTGGCCAGACCGTGTATTTATCGCCAGAGGATATCCAATTGGGCCAAAGGGAGTCTGTCGCTGACGTGGCCCGAGTTATGGCCAGGTATGTGGATGGGATTATGGCTCGACTGTTCGGTCACGAGCTCGTGGTAGAGCTAGCTCAATATGCTTCTGTTCCGGTGATCAACGGCCTGACCGATTTGCTCCATCCCTGTCAGGTGTTGGGCGATCTGCTAACCATCCTAGAATGGCGTGGAAATTTGGATGGGACCAAGGTGGCTTACGTAGGCGATGGGAACAACGTGGCCAATTCCTGGCTCAACGCCGCATCCCGAATACCACTGGATCTCAGAATTGCCACCCCCCCAAGATATCAGCCCGACGAGCAGATCCTCGAGAAGGCGCGTTCTGCAGGGATAAGCTCTGTGCTCCTAACCAACGACCCTCAAGAGGCTGTGCACCAGGCGGAGGTTATCTACACGGATGTGTGGACCAGCATGGGCCAAGAGGCCGATGCTGAGAAACGGGCACACTACTTTACCGGTTATCAGGTTAACGAAGCCCTGCTCGCCCATGCCAGCGACCAGGTAAAGGTCATGCACTGTCTTCCTGCCCATCGCGGTCAGGAAATCACCGATCAGGTCATGGACGGGCCGCATTCTGTGATCTTCGACCAAGCCGAGAACAGAATGCATATTCAGAAGGCCGTCTTGGTCAAATTGATGGCCTGAGGTGGTCCGGATGAGTCTCCTCTCTGCCTCTCTTTGCAATCCCTGTATTGTTCTTATCGATCCCGACATGCTCCTTTCAGCGACTGAAGCATTCTGATCTCTTCGGACTTATTTTAAGAAAAGGAGTGCCAGTGGAGTCCATTCTGGATAAGTTGGCCAAGGAATTGGGCCACCGAGGTGACCCCAGTTTGGAATCACTGTCCGAGGTAGCGGGGGGGTGGAGAAATTGGAGATGGTGGGCCAGCACACTTTATCGAATCCTCTGTTTCGGGACTGGCATGGTGCTGATGGAGTTGTCCCTCCTGAAACTGAACTTCTCCACCGCAAAGGCCGCCTCCCTGTTCGTTGTCGTTAACATCCTGGCTACCCTCCATACGGTTTCCTTTGCCAGAAACCGGCGCATCTCCTTCCACTTCATCATCACTTATGCCAATTTGCTGCTCTTCGGACCTGGCGTAGCCGCTGTGGGTTCGGGTGTTGGAGCCTTTGTTCGTCATCTCTTGCTGCGTAAAAGATCCATCTCAGTGGCCATGTTTCAGATGGGCCGGTTCATCTTGGCGGCTATGGGAGCGGGATTCGTCTTTGCTGCTCTGGGTGGAAGATGGGGGGTAGTGAACCTCACCTGGACCGCGATTGTTCTAAGCGTGGTGACCTATTTGGTCATCGGCCTTGTCCTCGAGGCTCTGCCCGTTTTATGGAACCGGAGAATTTCGCTGCGAGCTATGGTGAGCTCATTTTTCCTGAAGCCACTGGCCTTCCTGATATTCGTGCCCACCAGTATCTGCATCTTCTACATCTACTTTCCCTATGGCCCCGATGGGACGTTGCTCTTCTTGATCCCGGTGGCAACCTTTGTCCTGGCTTTGGAGCTGTGGGCCAGAAGCACCGTTGTGAGCCGCAATCTGTCTATCGTTCGAGAAGTCAGCAAACGCTTTAGCACTATTCTCGATCAGGAACAGCTGACCCGAGAGGTTCTGGGGCTCATCGGTGGAGTTATTAATTTCATTTCGGGGGTGGTATGGCTCAAGAACCCGGAGACCGATAAACTGGAGGCCCGTTACTCCATGAGTCCTGGCATAGAGAACTGGGAGTCTCCCGCCGAACCCTCTCCGACGGTGTTAGAGGCCGCCCGGACAGGTCGATCCCGTTCCGCTCTGGCATCCTCTTTACGGGATGAAGAGGTTTCGGATGGAGCAAATGCCCTCTGGGAGTTCACCGTACCTCTTTTGTCACGGGGTGAAGTTCTTGGTGTGCTGAGCCTGAGCACCGTGGTGCCCGGGGGTTTCGCATCCCGAGAACGGACGTTTTTGGCGACCCTGGCCGGAAATGTGGCTATTGCTATTCAAAACGCCCAGCTCTATAAACAGACCGAGGAACTGGCTATTAGGGATGGTTTGACCCAGGTTTACAATCATCGATATCTGCAGCAGAAGTTGAACCAGGAAGAGGATCGAGCCAAGCGCTATCACCGCATTTTCTCGCTGATCATTCTGGATATCGACCACTTCAAGAACTATAATGATTCCTTTGGCCATATGGCTGGGGATAAGCTGCTGATTGCCTTGGCCAAAGTTTTGGAAAGCTCCGTGCGAAAGGTGGATTTCGTAGCCAGATATGGAGGGGAGGAGTTCGCCATCGTGCTGCCAGAGTGCAGCAAGGAGCAAGCCTTAGTAGTGGCTGAGCGGATCCGAAAGAACGTGGAAGAGTTCTCCAATCCCAATCGGGACGCTTACAATTTGACCGTCAGCGTGGGCCTATCCACCTTTCCCGAAGACGGCGACGACAAGGAGAATATAGTCGAAAAGGCGGACAAAGCCCTATACAGAGCTAAAAGAGAGGGCAGAAACAGGGTTCGTTGCTGAAGAGGACATCTGGCTCACAGAACCTTGCTTGAAGCTGCGCTGAAGGAGAAAAATTGCTGTGAGAAATTTGGGTATGCGGGGGGGAAGAGGTTCGGGGAGCATTGTGCTAATGGGTCAAAGCGTGAGAGTGGGTTTCGTCTGCTCTCTGATGTTCCTGAGCGTGTTGGTTGCGGTTGCCTGGGGTCAGGATGCGCCACCAGAGCTTGCTTTTGCTAAGAAGCTTTATGATGATGGACTCTATCTGTTAGCTGCGGAGCAATATCGCAATTTCACTCTGGAAAATCCTACCAGTCATCTGGTAGCCCAAGCCCAGTTTATGGTGGGCGAATCCTTTTTTGCCCAGGGGGATTTGACTCAGGCCAAGGAGGCCTATGGGCAATTTCTGGCCAAATATCCCCAAAGCCGTTTTGCCTCTCAGGCCTGGTTTCGGCTTGGGAACTGTTTGATAAGTTCTGACCACTTCTCGGACGCAGCTTCGGCCTTTTCACGTAGTTATCGTGCGGAACCGGATGGTCCCTGGGTTTCACAAGCCCTCTTTGGGATGGCAGATGCTCTGCGGAGAGCGGGGGAGATGGGAAGGGCCCTGAAGGAATTCGATTTCTTCGTGGAAAGGTTTCCCCAGAGCCCCCAAGTATATGCGGCCCATATTGCTCGTGGAGAAATTTTATTTCACTTAGGTCTATTGGATCAGGCGCGGACAGCTTATCAGGCAGCCGCTCAAAAGGCCACCAGTCCCGAGGACCTGGCCAAAGCCAGGTTCAGGGAGGTCAAAATTTTGGCTCTTCAAGGTCAGGAAAAAGGAACCATGGATCTCCTCTCCCTGCTCATCGGGGAGGGACAGGGCTCGGTCTATTTGGATAGTGCCCTCTCTCTCTTGGGCGGCATACACCTGGATCGTGGAGAGTATTCGCAGGCAGCGGAGGTCTATAGAAACCTTGCCTCTCGGGAGGGAGCAGATGAGCTATCAGAGTGGGCGGGATTTCGACAGGCGGAGTCTTTACGTCTGGCAGCAGACCATGAGAGAGCTGTGAGCGCTTACCGGAGATGGTTAACCCTATACCCTCAGGGCCAAATGGCACCTGAAGCGAAACTGGGCCTGTCACGGTCCCTGCGGGCTTTGGGTGATCCTGACTCGGCTGTGATCGTTCTGGAGCAGTTAACCAGAGAAGATGAGGAGGCAGAGTGGAATTCCCAGTCCTGGAACGAGCTAGCCACGAGCCTCTATGACATGGGCGCGCTGGAACGAGCCCTGGCCGCCTACCGCGAATTTCTCCGCCGTTATCCTCAATCTCTTCAGGCCGATTCCCTGTACTTTCGCACGGCACAAATTCTCGAGCGAGACCTAAACAGGCCCCAGGCCGCTTTGCGAGTTTACCAGGCGTTATCCTCTTTATATCCCCAAAGCCCCTTCGTAGACGATGCCGATTTTGCCGTAGGGCGTTGTCACGAGACCAGCGGGGAAAATGGTCAGGCACTCCAGGTCTACCGGGTTTTCGTTCAGGAACACCCTCTCAGCCCCTTATATCCTGAAGCCCAGGAGAAAGTGGTCTATCTGAGTACATACCGGGTTTTGGATGAGCGTTCGACCTTGGAGCTTTTGGTGAACATTCACGATCAGCTTGTCTCGGGCTCGGTGGAGAAAGAGAATGTGGATCTGCGTTTAGGGGAGATCTATTTTCGACATCTCAAGGATTTTCCAAAGGCGGCGGCAACTTTGAAGAGATATGTACACAAATATCCCGAGTCTCCTCTGGCGGACCAAGCTCTGTTCCAGCTAGTGGAATGTTATCGGACCCAAGCTGAGATGTTAAGGCTGGAGGGAAACAAAAGGGAAGCTGCCGAAGCACAGAATGCCTCGGTGGAGGCCTGTCGTCAGCTGCTCAGAGATTACCCGCAAAGCGCTTGGGCCGACCAGTGCGCCCTGCGGATCATCGCCGATCTTCTCAGGAACAGCACCTCCCAAAGCGAAGAACTCTGGTTGGATCAATTGGATCTGTACAGCTCCTTTGTGAACACGTATCAGGAAAGCCAGTGGCAAGCCTCCGCCTATTTGAGGATTGGCCAAGCCTGTATGGGATTGGCAGCCCAAGATCAGTGGACTCTGGCCAAGGCCGATTCCGTGTACGGCATCGTTTTGAGTCGACATTTTCACAGCCCCTGGGCCGATACCGCAGCCTTCCAACGGATTGCCATAGCCCAAAGGCAAGGCAATGAGGTTGTCGTCCTGGATCAGTGTGAGAGTTTTCTGGAACAATTTCCCCAAAGCGGGCTTCAAAGCCAGGTTCTGTTCATTCAGGCCCAGATTCAAGCTCAACGTCAAGAGCATCGCCTGGCAGCGCAACTATTTCAATCCGTGGCCAAGAGTTTTCCTTACCATTTCCTCACCGAGGAAGCATGCCTCCGGTGGGCGGAATCTCTGTGGGCTGCGGGGGATACGCAGGGAGCCACCAGGGTACTGGAGGAGTTTGGAGAGCGTTATCCCGAGAGCCCTCTGAGGATACGAGCTCTTGTTCTTCTGGCGCGAGATTCAGCCCAGAGGGGGAATCGGCGTGAGGCTCAGGATCTCTTGTCCAGTCTGGAACATGCCATATCCATCGAGGACCGGGATGATAGATTACGGCTTGCCCTGGGCGATCTCTATCTCACAGTCGGTGCATCGCATAAAGCCCTGGACAGCTACGGAAGCTTGGTGCGGGATTTTCCGACCAGCAATCTGGTGGTTGAGGCCTTGGAGAAAATTGCCCAGGTGCACTTTAGCAACGAGAATTTTGTGGAAGCCCAGATGCATTACGAGCGAGCCCTAGAGATAATTACAGATGAGGCAAGGAGGCCGGACCTGGAGTCCAAAAGGATCATCTGTCTCTATCGTTTGGCCTATTTTCCGGAAGCTAGGGCAGCGAGAAAGGAGTTTGAGAAGGCTCATGTGGAACGTGTGGATTTGGTGGCCAAGTTGCTGGTGGAGGAAGGCCAGGCGTATCGCCGCCAGGGGGAGAAGAGTGCGGCACGCGAATCCTTTCAAGCTGTGATAAATCATCATAAAAACAGCCAGTATGCAGGAGAAGCCGAGTACTATTTGGGCCTCATGGCCCTTCAGTCGAGCGAATTCACCGAAGCTGCGGATCGGTTTCAATCCTTGATGAAGAACCATCCCCAGAGCCCGTGGGGGGATAAAGCCCTGTTCAAGATGGGCAGTGCTCTTTATGGTCTGGAACGCTATGATCAAGCTGCCGAACACTATGAACGGGTTGCTGATCAGGCTAGTGAAGATACGCTGGTGATAGATGCTCTCTTTAACGCCGGTATATGTCGTGGAAAGATGAACGATTGGGATGGCGCTAGCGCTGCCTATGAGGACTTGCTTAGGAAATTTCCGAATCATCCCGAGAGACAAAAGTGGTCCCTAAGACTGGGCTTTGCCTATCTGCAAGCAGATCGGACAGGGGAAGCCCTGCGCACGTTTGAACAAATCGATGTCAGCAATGACGCAGAGCTGGGCGCCGAGGTGCAATTCTGGTTGAGCGAATCGTATTTTCACTCGGGGGAGTATGAGAAAGCAGCCCAGGAATATCTGCGCGTGGCCTATTTGTATCCTCATGAATCTCAATGGGCGGCCACCGCAGAGTACAATGCTGCCCTGTCCTATGAGAAGCTGGGTCGTATGGAGGAGGCCAGAAGCCTTTATCAAAAGCTCGTGGCCTCTCGGGGTCTCAGCGACCAGTGGGGAGCTCTGGCTCAGGAAAGGCTGGACAGGCTGGGAGATTAATTCCCTATTCCCAGGAAAAATCTTCTCTGTCCGGACGCCGGGTGAGGTTCACGGCGTCTTTTTTCTATCGCTGCCGCCAAGCGAGGTGAGCGAAATCTGCAGTTCTCCTTTGAACCGAGGAAATGAAGGACTGGCATTTTGTAGACGAAATTTAGAGCTTGACAGATTGTGGGATAATTCGTATAGTATTTACGGATCTTTGAAATTCAAACTGGAAGGTCGCAAGCCGAGCGGAGCCGCATGGAGGTTTTGCCATGTTGGCTCAGGTTTTAAGCAGCGCCAATCTGGGGATAGAAGCCTATCTGGTGAGAGTCGAAGTTGACATCAGTGGGGGTCTTCCATATTTTTCTACTGTAGGACTTCCCGACGGTGCCGTTAAGGAGAGCAAAGACAGGGTCAGCGCAGCCATCAAGAATGCGGGCTTCGTGTTTCCGCGAAAGCGAATTACAGTCAACTTAGCCCCGGCCGACATTCGCAAAGAGGGCGCCGGCTTTGATCTGCCCATAGCGGTGGGTATCCTAGCCGCCACCGATCAAGTGAGTCGGGAGCTGCTGATGCGGATGGTGCTGTTGGGTGAGCTCTCTCTGGATGGGAGCTTGCGGAACGTTCGGGCGGTGCTCTCCATGGCCACCGAGGCGCGCCGTCAACAGGTTGGGGGCATAATAGTTCCATCCGGCAATGCCCAGGAGGCGGCCATCGTCGAGGGCCTGCGGGTTTTCCCCGTATCATCCCTGGGCGAGACGGTGGAGATGCTCAATGAGCAGAAGTGCCCAGAGCCCTTCACCGTTGACCTAGATGATCTCTTCGCCCAAAGTTCACATTACGATGCGGATTTCTCCGATGTCAAGGGCCAGGAGCACGTTAAGAGAGCCCTTGAGGTGGCTGCAGCAGGGGGTCATAACATCATCATGGTAGGTCCTCCGGGCTCTGGGAAAACCATGCTGGCTCGGCGCCTTCCCACCATTCTGCCCCCCATGACCTTGGATGAAGCCCTGGAGACCACCAGAATTCACTCGGTGGCCGGCCTGTTGCCCAGGGAGAAAGCCCTCATCGCCATCCGGCCATTCCGAGCGCCTCATCACACCATCAGCGATGCTGGGCTTATTGGAGGAGGCCATCATCCCAGGCCCGGGGAGGTGAGTCTGGCCCATCGAGGGGTTCTCTTTCTGGACGAGCTGCCCGAGTTTAAAAAGAATGTGCTGGAGGTCATGAGGCAACCATTGGAGGATGGTCAGGTCACCATCGCCAGGGCCAACATCTCTCTGACCTATCCGGCAAATTTTATGCTGGCTGCGGCCATGAATCCCTGTCCCTGTGGTTACTACTCCGATGCGCGGGTGGAATGTTCCTGCACACCTTTGCAGATTCAGCGTTACATGTCGCGCATCTCTGGACCGCTGCTGGACCGTATCGATATTCACATCGAGGTGCCAGCCGTGCGTTACAAAGAGCTGTCGGGGCTATCACAAGGAGACGCCTCATCGGCTATCAGAGAACGCGTTATACGAGCACGAAAGTTGCAACTTCCCAGGTTTCAGCACCGTAAAATTTACAGCAATGCTCAGATGTCATCTCAGGATATTCGGAGATACTGCGCCATCGATACCAGCTCCTCGAACCTGCTGCAGATGGCGGTGTCCAAATTTGGACTTTCAGCCAGGGCCTATGATCGCATCCTGAAGGTCTCCCGCACCATAGCCGATCTGGAGGGGCAAGAGTCCATCAGTTCAGCACACGTCGCCGAGGCAATTCAGTATCGCAGTTTGGACAGAAATCTGTGGATGTAGCGGGAAGGAGTTGTGGTTATGATCGAATCCAAAGGGAAGGATGAGCACCGCGACCGGGATGATGTTCGACAGGATCGAGATGAGGAAGATAGGGACCAAGGGAACCCGGCGCCTCCTCGGCGTCGAAAGCGCAGCCGCAAACACTGGGACCACCTCCCGGGCAGCAAGAGGAAATCAATCAGAAGTTACAAGTCACCCGGTCGTAAATAAGCCCCGCATTTTTTTAAAGGATCACAACGATTATCGGCAAGATCAATTTTCAACAGAGATAGGAAATGGCCAATATCACCCCAAAAGATATCGATAAGATCGTCAAGGCGTTGGAACCAGAGGAGGTTCGCAAGGAAAAGGACCACTACTTCTTGAGGTTAAGCAACCCAGAGGAACAGCGGGCCCTCATTCTGGAGGTCTATCCCAATATCCCCCTGGGTCCAGAAAAAGGCACCCTTGTCGTGGTGTATACCAACACCAGCCACCTTCAACTGCATGCCTGTTCCGGCTACGTCATCAGCGATGATCTGGGGGAGGTGACCTTCGTCGGGGAATTCGGGGGCAAGATCTCGGGGCTTGTCATCGAGAAAGGAGCGGCTTGTTCCCTATACGCCAATGTGAAGAGGGAGCTTCTATCCGGCGATTTCACCAAGCTAGGAGTAGAGGTCATGCTCTCCAGCATCGCCCTCTCCCTGACCGAGGGTATTCTTGACGAGTGAACGGTCCGGGTCTAGAGTTTCTTAGGAGTTGCTGAGACGGAGGATATGGAGCGGAGACGGATTCTTCGTGCCCTGTTTGGGCCTCTTGAAAGAGCCTGGAAGAAATGGCAGGGTCTGGGTCGCTGGCGGAATGTGATCCTTTTTGTCCTGACGGTTCTGACCACTTTTGCGGTGGGAGGGCTGATTTATTCCGCCAGCCTGATGACCATCCTCTTGGCCCACGAGATGGGTCATTTTCTCATGACCCGAAGATACGGTGTTCCCGCCAGCCTTCCTTTCTTCATTCCCTTTCTCCCTCCCTTTGGCACCCTTGGTGCGATTATCAAGATGCGTGGCTCGATGACCAGTCGTCGAGCCCTCTTCGATATCGCCGTGGCCGGCCCTCTGGCCGGATTTTTTTTCACGATCCCAGCTATCATTCTCGGCCTGAAGCACTCCTCTGTTCTTCCCCTTTCCGAGGTCTCCGTACCGACCTTCAGATTGGGCGATTCTATTCTTTTCCTTGCCCTGGCTAAGGTGTTCGTGGGCATCGTTCCCGAGGGTTTTGACATCTTCCTTCACCCGGTGGCTTTTGCGGGTTGGATAGGGCTCTACGTCATGGCCCTCAACCTTCTCCCCATCGGACAGCTCGATGGGGGGCATGTGGTGTATGCCTTAATGGGCCAGAGAAGCAGGTGGGCTTTCTCGATCGCCTTGGGCATTTTCGCGCTCATCGCCTGGTACTTTTTCCGGCCCTGGTTTTTTCTCATCGCTCTCATTCTGGTGCTGGGCCTGATCAAGCATCCCGCGCCCAGGGATGATCAAACTCCGCTGGATGTGAAGCGGAAGCTCATCGGGGTGTTCATGCTCATCCTGTTCATCTTATCCTTTACCCCGGTGCCCTTCCCGGATATTCTGTGAGACTTCGGCGAGCTGCATATCCGCTGTGGCACGTAATCCAAGTTGACATCCCATGGACACCCTCCCCCAGATCTTCCTCACCTCCTTTCTGGTTGGACTCTCCGGAGCCCTTATGCCTGGTCCTGTGCTGGCCGTCACCATTAGCCATGCCACTCGTCGGGGATTTATCGTCGGTCCCCTTATCGTGCTGGGGCATGCCATCCTGGAGCTGGCCCTGGTTGTGGGGGTCATCCTGGGTTTGGGGCAGTATCTGGTCTTGGATCCAGTCACCGGGGTTTTGGGCATTGTCGGCGGACTGGTGTTGGCCTGGATGGGGTGGGGGATGTTGTCGGGGAAGGGTGGGGGTGAGGGAGAGTCGGAATTGACCGGGGCTACGCCCACGTCTCCCTTGCTGGCGGGCATCCTGACCAGCCTGTCAAATCCCTACTGGTTTCTGTGGTGGGCTACCGTGGGCATGGCCTATATCTCCCTGTCATTGCAGCGGGGCTACAGTGGCATAGCGGCTTTTTACAGCGGCCATTTCCTCTCAGATCTGGTCTGGTATAGTTTCATCGCGGCTCTCATTGCCTTTGGGCATAAATTCGTGGCCGGGCGATTCTACCGGGGTCTGTTCATATTCTGCGGCCTATTTTTAGTGCTGTTCGGGGGTTATTTCTTATATCGTGGCGTGTGGATCTTGTTATGAAACCGCATTACCCAATGCGTATGGCGTAATGGGAATCTGCGAAATACGTAATACGAAATACGTATTGCGTATTACGGGCGATCATCATGGGCGTTAATTATTAGGTCTAATCATCACATATTCTAAATCACACAGAATAATACTATGAAAGTCTATTGTGCTGGGCCCATACGCGGGGATCGATCCTATGGTCGGTTCTTTGGAGAAATCGTGCTTCTCATCCAGCAGATGGGCCATGTTCCCCTGACCGAGCTTGTGCCTCAATCAGGCGAAGGGCAGGATTCCGTCTTGGACGACCAGGGCATCTATCGACGGGATGTGCAATGGCTCCAACAGGCCGATGTAATCATCGCAGAGGTCTCTGCGCCCAGCTTGGGCGTGGGGTATGAGATTTCTTTTGCCCTGCACGTGAGAAACATTCCGGCGCTCTGTCTCCGCCACCGATCATCGGGATCCCTGTCGGCCATGATCTCGGGAAACTCATCTGAGCTGTTGACCCTGGAAACGTATGAGTCAACGAGAGAGCTTGAGGAGATACTGGAGAGATTTATCCGCAGATGTGCCCCCTCCGCCTGACCTGCTCTCTGCAGGATGATTTTCAGGAGGCCGTCTTTCTCTGCAGGGGCGGCCTTTTTCAATGAGCTCGTTAAAGAATCGGCTCGTCGCTGGGATATACCCGACGTCATATAGACAGTTGTCATGCCTGCGCATGCAGGCGTCTCTGTTGAAGGAAAATCTGTTAGGATTCTTGAATCCGGAGATTCCTGCTTCTCACTCCGCGCTCCTCGCTCCCCGCTTTCGCGGGGGCAGGTTTCTGGGGGACAAGTCCCCACTTTTGTGGGGATAAACTTCGTAGGAATGACATGAGAGAGGGGGATTCCGGCATTTGCCGGGATGACGAGACGTGTGAACAATCAGATTCTCCTATATGGTGTGAGCGACAACCTTCCATATCAAAAATCATCTCCGGATTTGTGAGAAAATTCAAAAAATCGATGAATACGGGAATGCATCATGAGAATCGGTTGTCTAATTAATAAAAAGAGAGGGAATCTGACATTTTGGCGGAACAAAATTTGACCGACGCTAAATTGGTCTCGGCTGCACGCCAGGGCGATCAGGAAGCCTTCAAGGAACTCGTCAAGCGCCATGAGCCCCGCGTGGCCGCGACGGTTATCGGCATGCTGGGCAATTGTGCAGAGGCAGAAGATGTTGGTCAGGAAACGTTCATACGTTTATACAAGAATATGGAGAAGTTTCGAGGAGAGTCCAGTTTGGCAACTTATCTCACTCGTATTGCCATCAACCTGTCCTTGAATGAGCTGAAGCGGCGAAGACGTCGGGGCTTGTTGTTCTATCAGAAATCACCAGAAGAGATTTATGAGTTGCCCGATACAAAAGCGAACGGTCAAAAAAATGAGGATAAGGAAATCGTGCAGCGGGCCATTGGGAAGCTGGAAAGCAAGTTCCGCGCTGTGGTTGTGTTAAGGCTCATCGATGGTTATTCAGCGGAGGAAACGGCCAAAATTTTGCATGTACCCCTAGGTACTGTGCTATCACGCCTATCGCGGGCGCAGAAAAAGTTGAAAGAGCTGTTAATACCATATTATGGAGATGAGCGATGAATAAAAAAGCCATTGATTTGCTCTATCGGTTTTTTGACGACGCCCTGACACCAGAGGAGAACGAGGAGCTTAATGAGGCGCTGGCGCGGTCGAAGGAGTTGCGAGACGAGAAGGACCGCATCGTTGCCCTTCGAAATGAGATCTCTGCTAGCGCAGCCAAATCGTTTCGCCCCTTTTTTGCTGAACGGGTGATGCACGCCATCACCTCAGCAACGGAGGCGAAAAATGGCCTGGAAAAGTTCTTCGAGTCTCTTAAGCTGGCCTTTCGTCGGGTGGCTGTGGTCTCTGCCACGGCTATTCTTCTTTTATTGGTTTACAATTTTGTGAAGAGCGGAGATATTTCCATCACTGGCGCCTTCGGCATGTCCCAGGAGACCCTAGTGGAAGTACTGGAGTCTCCGTTCGATGCCACTATGGAGGATCTGCTATGAAGATCGAGACAAAAACGTATATCATCATTGTCGTCACGCTCGTCATCGGGATGGTCATTGGCTCATTGATCACCGGAGCCGTCCTTCGTCATCGGGTGAGACGGTTCGTGAACCTTCGTCATCCCGAGCATTTGACCACCCGCATCGAGGAACTCATCGGCCCTGATGAGTCACAGCGGGAAGCGGTGCACGAGATCCTAATGAAACACTCAGAGCAGTTTTTAGAGATTCATTCCCATTTCGAGAGTGAGATGTTGGCTCTGAGAGATTCCCTCAGGAAAGACCTGGATCCCATCCTCACGGACGGGCAGAAAAAGCGTCTGGAAAGGCAACCGAAGCCGCCAAAGTATCTGAGGGGACGAAGGCCTGGTCCTTCCAGATGGCGCGAACCAGGACATCAGCCGCCTCCCAGTGAACCAGGACCACCTCCACCACCACCACCAGAGAGAGACGAGGGTTGATATCATCATAGAAGAGCGAAATGACCTTCTAAGGATGGCCTCTGACCGCGGATGGCTCAGCGGCTTTTCTCTAGTCTGAGGGTGGCCCGTTGTGATTCCAGGCGGATTTTTCAAGACGCAGGGAATATTATCATCGGTTGGATTGTCTAATTCTCCAGAAGACGAGACAGAAAATCTGGACATCTGTCAGCCATCAATATTCATTCCCATCGGAAAAAGGATTCATGTACATGAACCCCAATCTCGACAGATCAAGTCTGTATTTTCTTATTTTCCTCATTTGTGCTGTCGCCCTTCTCGCCATGGCGGTGCAGATCGCCCAGGCTCAGGAGTCTCGATTCATCTCCCTGAAGGATGCCATTGACATCGCCCTGGTGAACAACATCGAGCTAAAACGCTCCTCCTATCAGGTTGCATCAAGTAAAATATCGCTGGGGCAATCCAAAGCCGCTTTCTTTCCCAACTTGAGTGCCTCGGCCTCGGCCTCTCAGGGGTACTCCCGAGACTATGATCCAATGACCGATGTGACGCAGAATCGGGAAAGTCATTCTTTGAATCTGGGTCTATCCACACGACTAACAATATTTGACGGATTCGGCAATATTGCCTCCCTGCAGAACGCTAGGAGGCAGCTATTGGCAAACGAGGAGAGTCTCTTGCGTGTTAAAGACTCGGTTATTTTCGAGACCTTCTCCCGTTACCTGCAGGTGCTTATGGATGAGGAGTTGCTTGCCAGTGAGCGCGAAAACCTCACCGCGCAACGTCAGCAACTGGAGCGCATCGAGGAGTTTTATAAAGTGGGCAATCGTTCCCTGGCCGATCTGTTGCAGCAACAAGCGGGGATCTCTCAAGCTGAGCTGAGAGTGTTGCAGGCAGAGGAATATCTGAATATCAGCAAGTTACAGTTACTTAAAATGATCGGATTGTCTCCATCTATGGATTACGAGGTTGAGGTGATGCCGATTGAGGATCTTGTCTCTGAGCTGGCCAGTGGAGATGTCGACGTTCAATTGGGTATGGCCCTGGAAAATCGCACAGATATCAGGTCTCAGGCCTTCTCTATTGAGGCGGTCGAGAAACAGATCAAGGCAGCTCGTTCCGGCTACTGGCCGACGCTCTCCCTTTCCGCCGAGGTGGGTTCAGGTTATAATAGCTCATTTGAATATGCGGATTTCTCCGATCAAATCTTGGACATCAATCCCGACGCCAGGGTCGGCCTGTCCCTGTCCATACCGATCTTCGATCGTTCTGTGACCAAGAGCGCCATCGAAAGAGCGCGGGTCCAATTGGACAATGAACGTTTGAGCCTGGAAGACCTAACGCAAACGGTTACTTTTGAAGTTCAGCAATCGCTGTTTGATTATCAGACGTCCCAAAAACAGCTGGAGGCGGCAGAAACACAGCGAGAGTTCGCCCGGCAGGCTCTGGAGGTGACCGAGGAACGATACGACGTTGGCTCGGCCATACTGGCAGAGCTCACGCTTGCCAGGGCTCAGTATGTGGCCGCCAATAACGATTGGATTCAGTCTAGCTATAGTCTATTGCTCAGCCGAGTGGCCCTCGACTATTACGCTGGCAGACTGGATGCGTGTCCTGCGCTTCCTTTGTGATCACAGAGAGCACTAATTAAGAGTCGATGTCAGATGTGGAGGAACGACACCATGAAGAGAAAAGTTCTCATTCCCCTGGGCGCGGTCATCGCCGCACTGGCCATGATTCTGCTCCTCTGGGCTCGCAAGAATGGCACCGAGGGCGCCTATCAGTTCGTCGAGATCACCCGGGGCAACCTGGAGAACACCGTTTCTGCCACGGGAACCGTCAATCCTGTGAGCACCGTTGAGGTGGGTACCCAGGTGTCGGGAATCATCGACGTCCTCAACGTCGATTTCAACGATGTGGTGCGAAAAGGACAGGTGCTGGCCGTGCTGGACACATCCCTGCTGAAGGCAGCCGTGCTGGATGCCCAGGCCCAGGTGAACCGTACCCAAGCTCTGTACGATCAAGCGGTGGCGGATCACCAGCGCAATCTCCCCCTGTTCGAGAAGGGCTTTATCTCAGAGCAGGAGTTTTTGCCCCTGGAGATCAGCGTGAAGACCACCAGGGCCAGCCTCCAGTCAGCCAGGGTTGCCCTGGGGCGAGCGGAGACCAATCTGGGCTACGCCGTCATCCGCTCGCCTATTTACGGGACCGTCATTCAAAGGGCCGTCGAACAGGGGCAGACGGTGGCCGCCAGCCTTCAGGCGCCGGTCCTGTTCATCATCGCCGAGGATCTATCTCAGATGGAGATCCATGCCCAGGTGGATGAGAGCGATATCGGATATATCCGGGAAGGTCAAGCGGTCCGCTTCGATGTTCAGGCCTATCCGGACCGGATGTTCAGCGGGATCGTCAAACAGGTTCGGCTGCAGCCGACCACCGTGCAGAATGTCGTCAACTACACCGTCATCGTGGACGCACCCAATCCGGATGGCCTGCTGTTGCCCGGAATGACGGCCACCATTGATTTTATCATCGAGCAGCGGGAGGATGTCTTGCTGGTGTCAAACGCCGCTCTGCGCCTGCAGCCCACTCAGGAGATGTTGCAGGAAATTCGCCGGACGATGCAGCGGCGTCTCGAGTCGATGCCCGATTCGATCAGGAATCAAACTCGGGAGCGGACGGCCCGGGAGCGATCCCCGGGAGGGGGTATTATGCGGGACTTGTTCTCCGGGGAGGACTCGCCGAGTGATGTGGCAGCTCTGTGGTTTCTTGATGAGCATGGTCAGATGAACATGTTGCCCGTCCGAAAGGGCGCCACCGACGGCCAGCAGACAGAGATCGTGTTGCTCGATCCTCCGGCAGATGTCGCTGGAGTCACCCGCCGTGAATCTGCTGGATGGCGGGGAAACGTCAAACTCCACGAGGGTCAACAGGTCATTAGCGCCGTTCTCGAGGACAAAGAGGAATCGAAAGCATCGCCTCAATCCGGGATGCCGTTCAGAAGACCATTCTGATCTCATATGGTTAATACGGAACAGAAGAGGGTCGTCATGAGCATCATCATCGAAACGGAAGATGTCACCAAAGTGTATCAGATGGGTCAGGTTCAGATTCACGCCCTGAGAGGTGTCAGTTTGATAGTTCACCAGGGCGAGATGCTGGCCATCATGGGCTCGTCGGGATCTGGAAAATCCACTCTGATGAACGTACTGGGCTGCCTGGACGAGCCCACCTCCGGGCGCTATTCTCTTGAGGGCATGGACGTCAGCTCTCTGACCAAGAATCAGTATGCCGATATCCGCAATCAAAGGATCGGCTTCGTGTTCCAGGTGTTCAACCTGTTACCACGGACGTCCGCCCTGGAGAATGTTGAGCTGCCCCTGTTCTATGACCGGACGGGGCACATCAAGGATCCCATGAGGAAATCAAGGGCGGCGCTGGAGCGGGTCGGCCTGGGCGACCGGCTGGATCATGAGCCCAATCAGCTCTCCGGCGGAGAACGGCAGCGAGTGGCCATCGCCCGTGCTCTGGTCAACCAGCCCTCCATTCTCCTGGCCGATGAGCCCACCGGGAATCTGGATACCCGCACCTCTATTGACGTCATGACCGTCTTTCAGGATCTCAACGATCAGGGCATGACCGTCATCTTGGTGACTCACGAGTTCGATATCGCCGCGTATGCCGCCCGGGTCGTCAAGCTGCGCGATGGTGTCATCATTCAGGATGCGGCTGTCGAGGGTCGCCGCGATGCCAAACGGGATCTCGTCGCTTTCGAGAACAAGGACAGTGAAGACAGAGATATGATGGGGCATGATGGGGAGCCGGCCTTTTTCACCGGTCATGGCCTTCGGGTAACTTCGCCGCCTCAACAGACAGACGTGTCCACATGTGAGACCGATAGTGAAGAGGAAAAGATCATATGATGCCGATTCGGAATCTTCTCAAGGCGGCTTATCGAAGCATCACGAAGAACCGCCTGCGCAGCCTGTTGACCTCGCTGGGGATCATCATCGGGGTCAGCGCCGTCATCATCATGGTGGCCATCGGGGAAGGATCGCAGAAGAGCATCGAGGAGCAGATCACCGCCCTGGGCAGCAACCTAATCATCGTCTTTCCCGGCGGCAGTCGCATGGGTGGGGTGCACCGCGGGGCTGGCAGCCGCCAGAGTCTGACCCTCGATGATGTGAAAGACCTTGAGGATCAAGCCACGCTGATCGACGGCATCTCGCCCGTGGTCAGCTCAGCCGGGCAGGTCGTGGGCGGGGGAAACAACTGGAACACAAGCATCGTGGGTGTCTCTCCTCAATACCTGTCCATTCGCGACTGGCCGCTGAAATACGGCCAGATGTTCACCGAAACGGACGTCCGCTCGCGAAAAAAGGTAGCCCTTCTTGGCCAGACGGTGGCCGATGAGCTGTTCGGCGGCCAGGATCCCACCGGGGAGAAGATCCGCATCGTCAACACGCCCTTTACCATTATCGGCGTGCTGGCGGAGAAGGGGCAGAATCCCATGGGCCGCGACGAGGACGACACCATCCTGGCCCCTTCGACCACCGTTCTCTATCGCCTGAAAGGCGGAAGGAACTATGTCAACATGATCAACCTCAGCGCCGTTTCTCTGGAGGCCATGGACGCAGCCCAGGAAGAGGTCCGGACCATTCTGAGATCGTCTCACCGGCTCGACCCGGTCGAGGAAGACGATTTCAGCATTCGCAACCAGGCCGACATCACCGAGGCGGCCACCGCGACCATGCAGACCATGACCCTGTTGTTGGGCGCTGTAGCCGCCGTCTCCTTGGTGGTCGGGGGCATCGGCATCATGAACATCATGATGGTCACCGTCACCGAGCGGACCCGTGAGATCGGCATACGTTTGGCCATCGGCGCGCGCGGCAGTGATGTCCTGACGCAGTTTCTGACTGAGGCCGTGGTCCTCAGCCTGATCGGAGGTCTCGTCGGCATCTTGATGGCCTTCGGCGCTTCCTTCGTGCTGAACACCTTCACGCCGATCCGGGCCCTCATTCAGCCTGGTATCGTCTTGCTGGCCTTCTTTTTCGCCGGAACCGTGGGGGTTCTGTTCGGCTTCTTTCCGGCTCGCAAGGCCGCCGCTCTAAATCCCATCGATGCCCTGCATTATGAATAAAAGCTGGATGTTCTAGTGATCCACCTCATGAAAGTTTTTTGTCACACGCGGGAATAAAATCAAAAGATCCATTGTCTCATCGAATGTATCGAGAGAGTGAGATAAAAACGGTATCCTTATGGCGCACCGTTTATGGAGAGACTGACGCTGAGCTTGAGGCAAAATGAACAGCTCAAAAGAGAGGTGATGCTCGATGAACAAAGATGCACATCAACTTACAGACCATCACATCACCACCGACGACCTGGCTTTTTCAGCATACCTGAAGATGAAGGGTCATCATCTCATCAAATTAGATCAAAAGAAATCAAAGACACTCTTCACCTTCGACGTCGATGGAAACGGTGATCAACTCAAGGTGGAGTTCATCAACAGCTCGTTCCTTCAATTCTACAATGAATTGAGAAACCTGAAGAAGATGTTTTAGAGAAAAGGAGGTAGGAACTATGAAACGCTCTCATCTAGCACTTATGGTCTTGTCCCTTCTGCTGAGCAGCTCTCTATTGCTGGGATTACACAGCCATGTGTCGGCGCAGCTCTTTGGCGGACATCGCGGTGGTGGCCCGGGAAAAGGCTTTCTCTCCAGCCTGACCGATGAGCAGAGGGGGGTTGTTCAGGAGCTGATCTCGGAGATGCGTGAGCAGGGCGCCTCCCGGGAGGAGATCCACGAAGCGGTCGGTGAATTGCTTGCCCAGTGGGGCATTGAGTTGCCGGAGCGCCCAGGTGGGAAAGGCAAGCTGGGCGGTTTCCGGCACGATAGGCGAGATTTTATGGAAGATCTGACCGACGGGCAGAGGGCCGCTATTCGAGGCCAAACCTTAGAGTTATGGCAAGACGGCGCCACCGGCCGGGAGATACACGATGCCGTCAGGGAGATGCTCCAAGAGTTTGGCGTCGAGTTACCCGAGCATCCGGCAGGTCCACGTGATGCCGGTGGTTTCGGCCATCGACACACGGGTTTGATGGCTCCGTTGAGCCAGGAGCAGAGGGAGGAGATTCACCAGATGATCCGCGAGATGCGCAACCGGGACGCCACCGGAGAGCAAACCCGAGCTGCCGTGCAGGAGAAGATGCAGCAGTGGGGCATCGAGCTCCCCGAGCCGCCGGCTGAGCTGACTGCCGAGCAGCGTAAGACCCTCCGCGCTGTGGTCTACGAACTTTGGCAAGATGGTGCCACCGGAGAGGAGATTCGCGCCGCCGCTGCTGAGCAGTTCGAGGAATATGGCCTTCAGATGCCCGAGCATGGCTGGGATCATTTCGACAAGGGTCCCTTGGGACATTTCCACAGATGCTTAAAGCCCGAATTAAACCAGGAACAAAGGGAAGCCGTACATGAGACCACTCGGGAACTGCAGCGTCAGGGAGCGTCCCCCGAGGAGGTTCACGAAGCTGTTAGGGCGTTGCTGGAGGATCTTGGCGTTGACCTTCCAGACCTGTCCATTCTGTCAAACGAGCAGAGGGCCACAACCCGCACGACCGCCTTGGATCTGTGGCTGTCAGGCGTTCCCCAATCGGAGATGTGCGACGCCATCAAGGAGATGCTGGCCGATTTCGGCATCGAGGGGCCAGAGGATGCTGGCAGAATTGGACCCACGGAAAAGGGTGATGAGGCCCCAATCCAAGCCCAGAATTATCCCAACCCGGCCAATCCCGAGACGATGATTCAATATTCCATCAGCGTGCCCGGAAAGGTGCAAATACAGATCTTCAACATCTCCGGGCAGCTGGTGCGTGCCTTCGACATGGGATATTTGCAGCCTGGAAGCTATAGCGTGACATGGGATGGTCGTCGCCACGACGGACTGCCGGTGGCCAGCGGGGTCTATTTCTATAAGATCCAGGCCGGCCTGCATTCGGTGACCCATCGCATGGTTTTGCTCAAGTAAACCAACCTCTCAGACGACACGGTATAATGAGTGGGGGGGACCACAGGTTCGGTTGCCCCCCCACTTTCGTCGTCCCTAGAAAAGGAGAAATGAGCCATGAGATGGGAACGCACCCGATTTCCGCAACTTGGGATAATCATAGCAACTTTGGCCACATCTCTGGTCGGATGTGGAGGCCAAGAGCTCACCAGCACGTGGCGGGATCGTGAAGTGACCATCGACGGAGTCGATGATGAGTGGGAAAACGCCATGACCTATGTCGAGGATAAGAACGTCGCCATCGGGCTGCTAAATGACCAAGAGTATCTGTACATCTGTTTGGCATCAATTGATTTCCAGAGAGTGCATCAGATGATAGGCTCGGGATTAACCGTCTGGTTTGACCCCAAGGGGGGCAAAAAGAAAACCTTCGGGATCAACTTTCCCTTGGAGATGCAATTCTCTGGGGAGGACATGAGCCCAGAGAAGATGCCCATGCCTAGGGAGAGTGCGCCGGATCCCGAGAGGCTCAGGGAGATGGTCAAGGAGTCGGCCAAAGAGATGGTCATCCTGGGACCTGAGAAGGGCAAGAGCATCAGGATGCTCACGCACGGTTCAGAGGAAATCGCCGTCAGGCTGGACTACTCGGGCGGGAAGCTCGTCTACGAGCTGAGAGTCCCTCTCATCAGGGGCCCGCAGCATCCCACCGCCATCGGCGCAGGTGCCAGCGAGATCATCGGCGTTGGGTTTGAGACGGCTGAGTTTGATCGGGAGATGATGAGGAACCGAATGAGAGAGAAGATGGGCGGAGGCATGCCGCCCGGCGGCCAGGGAATGCCGCCGGGTGGGATGCGTGGAGGTGGTATGCGGGGCGGCCGGATGCCGGGTGGGCAAAGGCCCGAGCGTCTGGAATATTGGGCCAAGGTACAATTGGCCTCTGGTTGAGTTCTCCAGAGGCATCTGTTCAAAGGGAGAACACTCCGTACGGCAGAAATCCTCTGGCTGGGGATTCTGCCGTTTCGTTCTTCGTGAACAAGGAGGATGGAATAACTTGTTAGCCAGGCGGTTCACTGGACTTCCATGCTGGCTATGGCAGAGGTCTTGATCTTCTTAGCAGCGAGACCAGCAGGAGGATAAAGACGCAGCCGTTGAGCATGGCCACCCACAGACAGGTCTGGAAGATGCCCAGGATGGGAATCAGGAGCGTGCCGGCCAGGAAAGCTCCCCCGCATGATCCCAGCAGATCCAGGCCGTAGATGAAGCCCCCTGTCCGTCCCACTTTATCTCTGTCTCTTAGGCAGATTTTATTGGCCAGAGGAAACTGCAAGCCGCCGATGAATCCCGCCACCACCGGGAAAAAGGCGAATATGCTCCCCAGAACCAGCTGGGAGAAGGGACCAGCCCGAAGAGAGGCCAATCCTACCAGAACTAATGAGATCAGCAAGGGATAGATGCACACAGTTCCCTGAATCTTGACATACGTGAGCAGGTCATCTTTGAGGTGGCCCAGCCTCCTGTTGATCATCCAGCTGCCCAGGACCAGGCCCACCATGAAAGAGGTCAAGATCAGACCGAGTTTATAGTACACGTAGCCGTAGAGAACCTGAAAGCCGATCACCGTGACCACCTGAAAGAGAATCTCCGAAAAGCCGGTGGTGGCGATGGCCACAAGGACGGGGAATCTGGGCGTGAAACTGGGCTTTCTTCCCCACAGGATGGGAATCAAGCCCAGCGGGATGGCCAAGGTAAGGGCAAGATGCCAGAAGTGCAGGCGGGATGAGACCCGGATGAGATTTCTGAAAGCCGACTGAAAATGGGTGCTCCACAGCACCATATCATAGAAGTACCCGATGGGTTTAAAGTCTCTGTTAATCTGCACCTTTTTCGCACCCCGGATAGCTTCGTCCAGGAAGGCCGTTCGCTCCGGGCTCATCCTGGACGGCAGGTAGTATTCGCGCACAAATTGGGTCTCGATCCGGCGTGCCCGCAGTCGGACCAGCAGAGAATCCGGATGGAGAGAGATGCCCTGGGGCCGGTTCGTGGCCAGGAAGTGGTTCACCTCTCCGGGGATGACGCCGATGCGAGAGAAAACCCTCCGTAAGGTCTGGTCCAGGCAGCCCAGGAACTGTTGCAGCTCGGGGCTGATGTAATTTTCCGCCGACGAGACGCTGAAGGCCAGAAGCCCCTCTGGAGCCAGGATGTTTTCGGCTTCACGGAAAAACTCTAAGGAATGGAAACGGTTGAGCAGAGCGGTGTAGGGATCGGGGAGTTGAACAACGATGACGTCGTACCGCTCCTCGCTGCGCTTGATGAAAAAGCGGCCGTCCTGGTGTTGCACCCGGACCCGGGGATCTTTCATGGAGGCCCAGGCCTGTGGCGACAGAAACATCTGGGCCACATCGATGATCATGGGATCAAGCTCCACGTAATCCACGGTCGAGACCGGGTGCTTGAGGATTTCCCGGAGGCTGCCGCCGATCCCGCCGCCGATGAGGAGCACGCGCTGGGGAGCAGGATGCTCAAGTAGCGGAAAATGGACGGCCTCCTCGGCGGCCATGACATCTCCGGTGGTGAACATGAGGAGCCCATTTTGGAAGAAGCTATACTGGTCGCCCATGGCGGTCACGGCGATGTTTCCGTAGATGGAGTTCTCATGGTGAATCAAATCAAGGGGGCGCCACTGAAGCTTTGAGGAGAGGGAGTTCAGCTGGCTGGCCTCACCGCTCAGAAGGAGCCCCGTGGCGCCAACGAGCAGAATCACCACCAGAAACTTGAGGGCTCTGGACTTTCCCCGTTGAGTCGGAGAGAATTGGATAATAAGAGCGGCCAGGAGATTGATTCCGCCGACAGACAGGGCGATCTGAAAAGGATCCAGAATTTGAATGAGCAGGAAATTGAGGACCAGGCCTCCCATACTGGCCCCGATGGCCTCTAAGATATACACGTTTCCGATGCCCCGCACGGAGATGCCGTAGAAACTGGAGAAGATTCTGCATCCCAGGGCAAAGAGAAAGCCCAGGAGCAGGCAGAGGGGCGCCAGAAGAATAAAAGAGGAGATCATCATGGGGCCAAATCCGATGATCTCTCCGGGAAAGGTGCCCCAAATGCTGCGGACATTTCTGGTCGCAAACAGAACGGTGGGGAACAAGAGCAGAACGCCGATTTGACAAAAAGTCAAGATGGACAATCTGTCCTTGAACCGATCCGCGAAGCGGCCCAGCCCCCAGCTGCCCACGGCCACCCAGAACATCCAGGCGGCCAATATGGCCCCCAAAGAAGCCTCATTGCCGTAGAAGACGACGATGAGCTCCCGCATCAGCACCACCTGCCCGATCATGGCGGTGACGCCGATGAGTATTAGGGCGAAGATAAGGGATTTGCGCATAGCTTTTAGACCGCATTTTTAGGTTCTGGCACCAGAATCCAGAGGCATGGTAATACAAATACCCGGAGGAGTCAAGGCATAATTTAGCGGCAGGGGAGAGGGGTTGGTGATCCGGCCAATTATCCTAGAGTATCCTGATTACCGTGATGGTTTGGAGGACATCACCCTCTCGAAACTTCGTCCAGAGGGAGCAACTGCGGCCCCTTAGAGATCGACTTTAAAGCTCTGTCATTATTAATTTTATGGAATAGGTTAGGGATTTGCTATTCAAAGCACTTGATATTTTTTACAAGAAAGCATATTTTACTGATGAGACCAGAAGAAAGAGAATGAGGAAGTTTTTGCGCTCAACTGTCGCTGAGGAAAGGTGAGGATGATGAAACATCTCAAAGGCATGTCTTGGAGAAACTTGCCTCATTGGTCAGCGGTTGCGATAGGCATGCTCCTGCTTCTCCTGCCCATAAATGCCTCTGGCCAATATTTCGGTAGAAATAAGGTTCAGTATGAGGATTTCGATTTCAAGGTCCTCCGTACAGAACATTTTGAGGTCTATTTCTATCCCGCGGAGTCGGAGGCTGCTCATGATGCGGCCAGAATGCTGGAGCGGTGGTACCAGAGATTCAATCGAGTATTCCAGCACGCCTTCAAGGAACCTCAGCCCATTGTTGTCTATGCCGATCACCCGGACTTTCAACAGACAAACGTCATCTCCGGGTTGATACCTCAAGGGGTTAGAGGGGTGACGGAGGGGTTGAAGAATCGAATTGTTCTTCCATTTGCCGGCATTTACAAAGACAACGATCACGTACTGGGCCATGAGTTGGTCCACGCATTTCAGTTCAGCATCATGAAGTCGAGGAAAAAGGGCTTTGTGGTTACCAACGAGATGCCCTTGTGGTTCGTCGAGGGAATGGCGGAATACCTGTCCATCGGCCCAAAGGATCCGCTCACAGCCATGTGGATGCGCGATGCCGTGCTCCATGAAGACCTGCCCACCATTGGGAAGGTGTCCCGAGATCAAAAGTATTTTCCCTATCGCTACGGACATGCTATTTGGGCTTACCTAGCGGGCACCTGGGGAGACTCCACCGTGGCCAAGCTGTATTATTCTGTCCTGGCCGACGGCTGGCAGCAGGGGTTTTCCAATATCATCGGCGTGGACATCGACTCTCTGTCAAAGGATTGGCAGCATGTAACCCGTCAGACATATGGGCCGCAACTTGTCGGTCGCACTAAGCCCTCAGAAGCAGGAGAACGCATCGTCGCCGGGCAGGGAGGCACGAATCTGGCGCCGGCGATTAGCCCCGATGGCCGGCAGGTGGTCTTTCTATCCAGGCGTGGGCTGTTCAGCCTGGACCTTTATTTGGCCGATGCGCAGACGGGCCGGATCACAAAGAAGCTAGTCAGTTCCGATACAGATGCCCATTTCGATGCCCTCAGTTTCATGAACTCTGCGGGCTCATGGTCTCCGGATTCGCGCCGTTTCGCCTTTGTCGTGCTTGAGAAGGGCAACAACGAGATCGCCATACTCGATGTGCCCTCTCGAAAAATAGAGCGAACCTTCAGAATACAAAATGTGGATGAGATCACGCATCTGGCCTGGTCACCCGATGGGCATCACATGGCCCTGTCGGGGACATCGGGTGGCACCAGCGACCTCTATTTGCTTGAATTGAATAATGACACTATAAGACAATTAACCAATGACCGGCATGCGGATATTCAGCCGGCCTGGTCGCCAGATGGCAAGATCCTGGCATTTGCCACCGATCGTGGCGGGGGAACGGATTTCGACGAGTTAGTGTTTGAGCCGCTGAAAATAGGCCTTTACAATCTGGAAACCGAGCAAATACAGCTTATCTCCATGACCGACAGTGCCAAGCATATCAATCCCCAGTTTTCTTCCCAGGGACGCGATCTGTATTTTGTCGCCGACCCCGACGGCTTCAGCGATCTGTACCGCTACTCCCTTGATGCCCAAGAGTTTTATCGAGTGACCCACATCGCCACGGGCATCAGCGGCCTGACGGCACTGTCGCCGGCCATGACCGTGTCTCAAAACACAGGTCGCGTGGTCTTCAGCGTCTTTGAGGATGCCGAGTACAACATCTACGCCTTGGATCCAGAACAGGCGGAGGGAATCCTTTTTTCTCCAGATGACGCCGGCTACATGGCGAATGTGTCTCTGCCGCCCGTGGTTGATGAGCACCAAGGAGTGGTCGAGGGCTATTTGATGGAACCGGAGGCGGGGCTTGTGCCCCACAGTGAGCTTTCTCTTTCAGATTACAAACCGAAGCTTCAGCCCATATATGTGGGACAGTCGACCATCGGGGTGTCCTTTGATCGCTTCGGCACGCAGTTTGGCGGCAGCACCAGCATCTATTTCAGCGATCTGCTGGGCGATCATATGCTGGGGGTAGCATTGCAGGCTGGTGGCGATATCAAAGATCTGGGCGGAGAGGTCCTTTACCAGAATCTTCGCAAACGAGTCAATTGGGGCCTGTCTGCCAGCCACATCCCTTACCTAACGGCCTACATGGCCTCAGGGGTCGTCACCGTGACAGACGGCAATCAGCAATTCCTAGCGCGGGAGCTACTGCTCTTAAATCAAAGAGTCTATCTCGATCGCCTCAATCTCTTCGCCGAATACCCCTTTACCATGAATCGGCGAACGGAACTTGGGCTTGGATTCACCCGAATAAGCTATGATGTAGAAGCGGAACGTTTGCTGACCACGTTCGACGGTATCGTTCTTGAAAAGGAGGAAATAGATGTAGACGACCCATCGGGACTGAATTTGGTTCATGCCAATCTGGCCTATGTGGGGGACTATTCATTTTTTGGATTTACCTCACCCATCAAGGGAAGGAGGTTCCGTTTCCAGGTGGAGCCGACCTTTGGGTCTCTCCAGTATCTGACTCTTCTTGCGGATTACCGTCGTTACCATTTCTGGCGCCCCATGACCCTGGCCTGGCGCCTGCTACATCAGGGCCGTTATCTGGGAGACTCTGAGAGTCCCCAATTGACCTCTCTGCTGCTGGGGTATGAAACCTGGGTACGTGGCTACAGTTTGGAGTCCTTTGATCTGTCCGAGTGCACCGAGACCGAAGATCCGAATAAGTGCCCCGAGTTCGATCGACTGGTGGGTTCACGAGCCGGGGTGATGAATGTAGAGCTGCGATTGCCCGTGTTCGGCAACGAGGAGCTGGGGCTGATCAACTATCCTTTCATTCCCATGGATCTGGTGGCCTTTTTGGACGGCGGCGTCGCCTGGACGAAGTATGAAAAACCGGTCTGGAAATTGGCCACCCGGTCCACGGACAGAGTTCCCGTCTTCAGCGCCGGCCTGGCTGCGCGTTTCAATTTGTTCGGCTACCTGGTCTGGCAGGTCTATTATGCCTATCCTTTTCAGCGTCCCGATAAGGGAGCGCACTTCGGGTTTTTGATTTCGCCGGGTTGGTGATGGGGATTGTGAGGATATCCAGCATGAAAGGTTGAGGATAAGCGCTATGAACAGAAGGGTCCTCGGTTTTCTTTCTCTTAGAGGTTTACCTTTGACAGCGACAGTTCTCATGTCTCTTTCCTGTGCTCGAGAGGAGACTCAAGCTCCGGTTCAAGCTTTGGGGCAGGGGACAAATACTTCTGAAATTCACAGCAAGCACTTCTTCTATGGCTGCCCCATGGGGACAGACGCGACAAACGATCTCATCATCAGGGACATCTACGCCCTGTCATCCAATGACCGTACCAAATTCGCCGATTGGGTCGCCTATCGTCTCGATGAAAAGAGTGTGAGTGGTGATGCGACCACCAGGCGCAATTTCAAAGCCGATCCATGGCTCGATGATGCGGAAACGCTGGAAACAGATGACTACGATGGTGCCTGGGAGGATCTGAGCGTCGATCGCGGCCATCAGGCACCATTGGCTTCATTTAAGGGCACGGATTTTTGGGCCCAGACCAATTACCTGTCCAACATCACGCCGCAGAAGTCAGCCCTCAACCAGGGTCCCTGGAAAAGACTTGAAGAAAAGGTCAGAGGGCTTGTTGAAGCTGGCCATGTGGTCTATGTGATAACCGGGCCTTTGTATGAGAGAGGCTTTCCAGCTTTACCCGGAGCAGATGAACCTCACCAGGTACCGTCTGGCTACTGGAAAATTGTGGCCCTGGAGACTGATTCCGTCATCTGTGCCAGCTTCATGTTCGATCAGGAAACACCCAGAGATAACCCTATTGTGAGCCATCTTTGCACCATCAATGACGTCGAGGCAAAAAGTAGGCTGGATTTCCTGTGGCAGCTTCCCGACGATATTGAAGAAAAAATAGAGAGCGATACGTTTCAAGCATGGGCCCGAGCGAATTTTGACTAGTTGGACGGTCTGGACAGTATTGATCGCCCGGCGGCCGGAAATTATGAAAGGTAGAGCCTCTCTGATGAGGGGCTCTACCTTTTTTTATAGGCACTTAAAAAGTTTGCAATCGCACCATAAATTGTTAAAATTAGACATTTCGGAGCATTAAATTGAAGCAACTTTGGGATCATATTGTGAACGATGTGCTTTTTAAGAAAAAAGTTGTTGAAAAAATTGAAATTTGATGGTAATATTGTCGTGGATAATAAAAAGGTGCACATGCTATTTGGCCAAGCTTTTGACTCCTAACTCTTTTTTGCTTTTTTGGGACTTCGATTCATCTCTTGTCGTGTAGTTGCTTTTAGCAAGCTGATAAGAAATGAGGTCTGGGTGATGAGATCCTTGCGTGATCAGAATCCTCTTCTTTCATCTCTATCAGTTATTCTCTATGTGGGCGTTGTGCTGTTCTTTATAACTGCAGGCCCTTTCTCTGGAATTCCCAACGGAGTCTTGGGGAGTTCTGTTTTAGCTGAAACTGGTGAAATTGACGCTCATCGTGCTGAAATACTTCATATGATTACGGTGGGGGATTCGTTGTGTGATGTGGGTAAGTACGCATTAGCAGATTCTATCTGCAATACCGCCCTATCTCTTTCGGATTCCATCTATGGTGGTGAGGACACGCTCAGCGCGCGTTGTCTTGATTGCAGAGTGAAAGCGCTTCAGGAGTTGCGGAAGCTGGAGGAAGCGATACTGCTGGGTGAACGAAGTCTGACCATCAGGGAGAAGTTTTTCGGTCCTGAACATCCTCATGTGTCTGTGAGTCTCAACAACCTCGGTAATATTTTGAAAATCCAAGGCGATTATGGTCGTGCTAGGTCGCATCTGGAGAGGGCTTTAGCGATTAGGGAAACGGTGTTGGGTTCAGAACATCCAGATGTGGCAGCCAGCTTAAACAACCTTGGCGTTTTGCTCTCTGATCAAGGTGACTATTTGGGAGCAGAGCAATTTTTAGAGCGCTCGCTGGCCATCAGAGAAGAGCTGTATGGTCCGGAACATCCACAAGTCGCCAAGGTCCTCAACTCTCTTGGCGGTTTGTTTTTCAACAAAGGGGATTATGCAGAGGCGAAGGTGTATTTCGAGCGGGCATTGACGATAAGAAAAAATACATTGGGGTCTGAACATCCTGATGTTGCTGCCAGCTTAAATAACGTTGGCTACGCTTTGCAAATCCAAGGAGATTATTCAGGTGCGAAGCATTATTATGAACAAGCTTTAGAAATTTATAAGAACATCTGGGGTGTCGAACATCCGGATGTGGCATTAGTTCTCAACAACCTTGGTATTCTCCTGAGTGATCAAGGAAACTATGCGGATGCGAAACTGTGTTTTGAACAAGCGTTGTCCATCTGGGAGAAAACGTTGGGACCTGAGCATCTGGATGTGGCCGGTTGTTTGAACAACCTCGGCACCCTTCTCTCCGATCAGGGAGATTTTATTGGCGCACAACCGTATTATGAGCGCTCTTTGGCCATCAGGGAGAAAGTCTGGGGTAGCGAACATCCAATGGTGGCCAAGGCTCTTGAAAATCTTGGTATTCATTTTTACGATAAAGGAAACTATAGGAGGGCGAAACCGCTTTTAGAACGAGCATTAGAAATGAGGGAGAAAATTTTAGGAACGGATCACCCTGAGGTGGCCGAAAGCCTGATAAATTTAGGTGGCATACTTTTCGTACAAGGCGATTATGTCAGTGCAAAGCCACTTTGGGAAAGGGCGCTGGCTATTTATGAGGAGGCCATGGGACCTGATAGTCCGGATGTGGCTCTCAGCCTTGGCAATCTCGCCGCCTTATCATATGCACAAGGCAATTATGAAGATTCAAAGCTGCTTTTGAAGAGTTCCTTAGAGATTTTCGAGGAGACCTTGGGCTCAGAGCACCCTTATATGGCTCTGGGTTTTGATAATTTTGCGCAGCTACTTCACGAACAAGGGGATTATGAAGGTGCCAAAGAGTATTATGAAAGGGCATTGTCAATCTGGGATAAAGTGTTTGGTCCAGAACACCCGGATGTGGCTATCGCATTATCAGGTCTAGCCCAGTTGCAGAGCGATCAAGGCGAATATCATGAGGCAAAAGCTTTGATGGAGCGTGCGCTTACCATAGGAGAAAAAGCTTTGGGTCCGGAACATCCTGATGTAGCCCTCTGTATCGAGGGATTGAGTCGTTTTGCACTGCTTCAAGGGGATGCACACACCTCCTGGACCAGGTGCTGTGAGGCTTTTTTGTCTCGTCGTCGTCAATTGGAGAATATATATGCCATCTCTTCGGAGCGACAGGCTTTATTGTATGCCGAGAAGGTTCGAGATGTATTGGATTTGGTGGTTTCCGCAGCATATGCACTGGGCGGTTCACAAGCGCCGGATTCAGTTCGTTCTTTTGTCGTCACCGCTATCTTGCAGTCCAAGGGGCAGGTGTTGGACGAGATCTCTGCCCGTCATCAATTGGGTAGAAGAACTGCTGATCAGGAAATAGTTGCTGTTAAGGATTCTTTGAAAGCAGCCCGGTTGAAGATCGCCAACCTCTATGCCTGGGGGCCCGGAGAGGAGGACCTGGAGGCGTATTTGCCAAGATTGAAAGCGGCCATAATGGAGAAGGAGAAGTGGGAGTTGGAACTGGCCTCAAGGAGCGAAGATTTTCGGGAAGAGCAGGCGGAGAGGCAGGCCACAGCATTGACTGTGACCCCGTATTTGACCGAGGGGACAGTGTTGGTGGAGTTCTTGCGGTATGGTCATTTTCCAGCTCGGCCTGGAGAAATGCCTGCAAGGCCGGAAGAGCGGGATCTGGCTTATGTGCTGTCAGGGGGTAACGCCACAGGTCCTGCGCTTATTTATCTGGGATCTTCTTCGGTAACTGACTCTTTAATCATGGCATATCGGCAGCATTTTGAAGAAATTGTTGAGCAAGGTAAACTACCAAGTTCAGCTAAGGAAGAGGAGTATCGGCAGGTGGCCGGTGCTCTATATCGGAGAATTTGGGTGCCCATAGAGAAAGAATTAGGGGAAGCTGAGATGGTATTAGTCTCACCTGATGCCTCTTTTAATCTAGTGTGTTTTGGAGGGCTACCTACTCCGGATGGCGGCTACCTCATTGGGCGTTATCCCATTCAGTACCTTTCCTCAGGTCGTGATATTATCAGGTTGCAATCCGACGACAGGCCAGGCCAGGGGTTTCTGGCCTTTGGCGATCCTGATTTTAATGCGACAGCAGTGGCTCGATCCGGTGAGGTAGTGGTTGAGTCCGCCGAGATTCTATCTCCCACGGCAGTGACTCTGAGGAATACCCGATCGAGTTGTGATCGATTAGATGAAATAAAAGCCGAGCCATTACCTGCCTCTGGTTGCGAGGTGCGGGAGTTGGGGAGATTATTTGCTGAGCAAACAGGTGAGAGGGTGAGTATGTATTTGGGCGTGGAGGCTCTTGAGGATCGATTGAAAGCCGAAGCGAGAGGGAAACGGGTGATGCACTTAGCTACGCATTCCTATTATCTTCAGGCTGAGTGTGCGGATGCTAGTAAGCATAAAGTTTCAAAAGCTTTTTGGGCAGAAGATGAAGTAATAGGCGAGAATCCTTTGTTGCTAGCGGGTTTGTTCTTGGCGGGGGCGAATTTACATGGGGCTGGTGCCGGTGAGCGAAACATGGACGATGGGATTTTGACAGCTGAGGAGATCTGTTCCCTGGATTTAACAGGGACTGAGTGGGTTGTTTTGTCGGCCTGCGAGACTGGTTTGGGGGAGTTGAAGAAGGGTGAGGGTGTGTTTGGGTTACGGCGAGCGTTTCAATTGGCTGGTGCTCGCACAGTTATCATGAGTTTATGGCCGGTAGGAGATCGCCCAACACGGGACTATATGTTAGAGTTATATGAGCGTCGTTTGAGTGGTGCAACCACAGTAGCTGCCATGCGGGAGGCTTCGCTGTCTCAGTTACGGCAGCTGGGCCAACAGAGCAGATCCACGCATCCTTTTACCTGGGGTGCTTTTGTGGCGGTGGGCGATTGGAGATGAAAGAAAAAGACGCTTTGTTTGGCCTGCAGACTGACCACGATCCAGTTTTATGTTGGGCATGCCTCGTTTGTCTCTGTTGTTTCCGTGATGTAGTCATGTCATTTTCTGTTGACAATTCCCTCGGTGAACGCTAAAATGATTTCACACATTTGGTTAGTTCAGCGGCGTTGAAAGCTGAGGGCAGTAGAATTAGTTGACCAATGAACAACTCGTTAAGAAAAGATATTTAGAGATACGAGAAAAAGAGACATGAAGCGTCAAGAAGATATGAAATTGATTGCCGGTTTCTTGAAGGGCG
>Ga0111203_117_pt1 | contig 62340 bp, 48 predicted proteins | sample DeeMarSWOR324_28_FD_80373 | JGI IMG/M metagenome (GOLD analysis project Ga0111203, IMG submission 80373) | candidate division Zixibacteria bacterium SM23_81 | reverse complement strand
AAAATATGCGCACAGGCTATAAACTCACCACAATCCCAAAAAGACACCGACGCCGCCATGGTCCGCACATACACCACCAACACCACCACAAACACAAACAGGGCCAAAACCCTATTGACGATCCGTCCTCTATCGTCATTCATCTTCACTGCTTACTCCTTTGCTCTGTTACCAGAAGGGTTCTTGCCCTCCAGGTCAGGCGAAGCCGACATATCAGATGTGCCGAACATCTTGTTGGGGTTCAATATCCCCTTAGGGTCAAAGGTCGCTTTAATCTTCCGGTGAGCGGCCATGGTCTCTTGAGAGAACTCCCAGGAAAGGTATCGCGCCTTGGTAAGGCCAACACCGTGTTCGCCCGAGATGGTTCCGCCCAAGGCCAACACGGTGCGGAACAGATCTCCAACGGCGAGTTCCGTTTGTCTCATCAGCTCCCGGCTCCCATCGCTCATAAGATTCACGTGCAGGTTGCCATCCCCCAAATGCCCAAAGGTGATGACCAAAAGCTGATACTTCTGGCCGATCTGGTCGATCTCCCTCAACAGAGGGAGCAGAACTTTTGGGGGAACACAGACATCCTGGCTGACTTTTTGGGCAGCGGCGTGAGCCATAGAGGGAGAAAGCGCCCGTCGCACGGACCAGATCTTCTTCCGATCTGACGCCGTTATGGCTCGCCGAGCCACCAGAGCCCCCCCCTCTCTCCCCAGACGCTCCACCTGTTCAATCCCTGAGAGCACCTCTTGACGCCGGCCAGAAAGCTCCACCAAAAGAATGTGGCCGTCCACCTGGGGAAGGGTCGCCTGACCCTGAAGCCGCACACACTCCACCGCCCTTTGGTCTATGAACTCCATAACCGTCGGCACCAAACCAGCTCCCAGGATAGAGCGGGCTGTCTGGATGATTTGGCCCACCCGGGGGAAAACGAAAAGCTGGGCGGAGAAGCTCTCTGGCCTTTGCACCAACCTCAGGGCCATCTTTGTGATGATGGCCAAGGTGCCTTCAGAGCCCACCAGTAAACCCGTCAGATCGCTGGACTGGCCGGGAGAGAACAAACCCGTCCGAACCAGCTGACCATTTGCCACAACCGCCTCTAAACCCACGACGTAGTCTTTGGTTGTACCATATTTCCGTCCCCGCAATCCACCGGCTCCATGAGCCACATTCCCTCCCAGGGTGGAAATCTCTGCGCTCGATGGATCCGGTGGATAGAACAATCCACAACGCTCCGCCTCTCGCTGAAAGCGGGCCGTGACCACCCCCGGTTCGACCTGGCCTAGCATTAGCTCGCGATTCAGAGAGAGAATGCGGTTCATGCGCTCGAAGCTCGCCAAAATCCCTCCCCGTGCTGAGACCCCACCCCCGCTGCAACCCGAGCCCGCCCCCCGAGGTATCACGGGAATTCCCCGACGATGAGCATAGCGCATGAGACGAATCACATGAGCTTGGTTTTCCGGAAAGACGACCAGATCAGGCAAGTAGCCCTGAGTCACGGCATCATAGGAATAACAGGTGCGGTCCTCAAGGGCCGAGCTCACCGCCTGCTCGCCCAGAAAACCCTTCAGATCTCTGGTCACTGCGGTGGACAGCACAAAGCACCTCTTCCTTGGCCTGGGCGATAAGAAATTCTTCAAACGAGGTCACGGAGGAAAATATTCGCTGGGAGAAAAACCTGATGACCCAGTTTTCCCTCATGGGCGAGATGGTCCAGATAGGAATGCCTGCCCGGTAGCACTCCCACATCTCAATTGCCGTTCCCAGGCTGGCTTCGGGTAAATATGCGATGAGCACATCGCACTCTATAGCCCGAGCCACCATCTCCATGAAGGTGGCCTTTGCCTTTTCCAGACTGTAATCGATTCCGTTGGGGTGAAGATCAAAGGGGCTGATCACCAAGGCGCCTGGAAAGACTTGCTTCAGAAGCTGGGTCAGGCGCTTCCTGTATCTTTGGTCGTATAATCCTCTGTCTTGAGAGGAACCCTGTATAACGCCCGCGATGAAAAAAGAAGGCGGCCTCGACATTCTTTTCCTCACTGATTGGTCTCCGAGGCCATCAGACCCTTTCGTCTCAGACTCACGAAACTTTCTCCTCCGATAATCACGTGATCCAGCACCTCGATGTCCATCAATCTGCCCACATCCACAAGCTGCCGGGTCACCTTCAAGTCCTCAGCACTGGGCGTGGGATCTCCTGATGGGTGGTTGTGGACGAGAATCACACTGGCGGCAGAATGCTCGATGGCTGGCCGAAACACCTCTCTGGGGTGAACCAGATTCATGGTCAACGTCCCCAGAGAGACGACCTCCTCGTGGACAAGGCATCCCTTCACATCAAGGTATAGACCCCAAAAGGCCTCTTTGTTGAGATCGCTCAGGTGTCGCAAATGCTGGTATACGGCCTCTGGGGTGCGCAGACGTATCTGGTTGCCCTTTTGAAAAAACCGCCTTCCCAGCTCAAAACAGGCCAGGATCTGGCAAGCATGAACCTCCCCCACGTCACACAACTGACGCAGGCGATCCACATCATCCACACCCAGCAGTGCCCTGGGACCACAGCTCTGCAAGGCTTTTTGGGCGATGTGAAGAAGGCCCACCCTCTTGGTGCCCCTGGCCAAAATCACAGCCAACAGCTCGTAATCGGACAGGGCCCCTGCTCCGAGCCTTCTCAGCTTCTCCCGAGGCCTCTGGTCCTCGGGCAAATCCGTCAAACGGTGTTGTTGATAGGCCATAACCTTCAGCGAGCAGTCTTTCTAAGCTGTGACCATGGTGATGGCCGTCACGTCGATGATATCCTGGACGCTACAACCTCTGGAGAGGTCGTTGGCCGGCTTGGCCAGCCCCTGAAGCACAGGGCCGATAGCCTGAGCCTTGGCCATCCTCTGCACCAGTTTGTAGGCAATATTTCCGGCATTCAGGTCCGGGAAGATGAGCACATTGGCTTTCCCGGCGTAAGGGCTATGGGGAACTTTCCGCTTGCCGATCTCCGGCACCACCGCTGCATCCACCTGCAGCTCGCCTTCGATCTTGAGATCAGGCGCCATCCCTTTGGCCATTTCCATGGCGGCCAATATTTTATTTATAGAAGGGTGCCTGGCGCTGCCCTTGGTGGAGAAGGACAGCATAGCCACGATGGGTTCCTCACCGACCACCCTCTCCATCGTTTTCGCCGAGGAGATCACCACGCTGGCCAACTGCCTTTCGTTGGGAGCTGGCAAAACCGCGGAGTCCGCGAAGACGAAAGTCTTCTCGTGCCCAGTATCCAGAAAATCTGGTACGATCATGATGAAACACCCCGAAAGTGTGGTGATGCCAGAGGCCAATCCAATAACTTGGATGGCCGCTCTGACCACATTCCCTGTGGTGTTTTGAGCTCCAGCAACGCTTCCGTCGGCCTGCCCGTTGCGGACCATCATGGCTCCGAAATAGAGGGGATTGGAGATGGTCTGTCGGGCTTCATTAACGCTGATGCCCTTTTTCCGGCGCAGTTCATAGAACTCGTTGACATATTCATCGAAATGAGGTGACTTCTGGGGATCAACACACTCCACGTTTCTCAAAGGAACGCCTATTTTTTCAGCTATATGGCCTATCTGGGTTTCGGTTCCCACCAAGATGGGACGAGCAATCCCCTGCTGAGCAACCTGTGAAGCGGCCTGAATGGTCCGCTCCTCGGTCCCCTCGGGAAACACCACCAATCGATGCAGGCTTTTGGCCCTCTGACGAGTCCGTTCTAAGAAACTCACTCCGCTCTCTCTGAGATAGGTCATTAAGTCGAGTTTTTGAGTTTGCTCCTCAAACGCTCCTCCACGACAGGAGGCACAAACTGGCTGACGTCACCTCCCAGACGGGCCACCTCTTTCACCACAGTGGAGTTAAGATAGGTGAAATCCTCGCTGGGCATTAAAAAAAGAGTTTCCACCTGAGGTACGAGGCTCCTATTCATGAAAGCCATTCGAAATTCGTGCTCCAGATCACTAACCGCCCGCAGTCCCCTGACGATGACAGCCACACCTTTCTCCTGAACATAGTGTGCTAGAAGCCCTTTAAAGGAGTCCACCGTCACTCCTTCCATGTCACGAGTGGCCAGGCGTACCATCTGCAGTCGCTCATCCTTGGAGAACAGTGTCTGTTTCTCCAAATTATCCGCCACGGCTATAATAACGTGATCGAAGAGGTTCAGTGCGCGGCAGATGATGTCCAGATGTCCTTTGGTGATAGGATCGAAAGTTCCGGAATAGACGGCCACCCTCTTGGCCAGAGGACCTTGAGGGTATAATCGCTTCTTGCTCATGGCTCAGCCTTCTGTCTATAAAAGGTCACCGCGGTTTCACCGAAGAAGCGCTCACCCAGCATGAGGAGGGTTTCCACTCTTTGGGGAAGCTTATCTTTCCGATGATGTTCCACGGCTACCAAGCCATTGTTCTCGACCAAATGCCCAAGGACTAAAAAACGCAATGATCTTTCGACGAACTGATGACCATACGGAGGATCACAGAATACCAGATCAAATCGACGGCCCATTCGTCCTAAACGAGAGAGGGCTGAAAAAGCGTCCTCCTGCCATACTTCACAACGATCGCCATACTTCACCAGGTCCACATTCGCCCGGATGATAGTCACAGCCTTCTTGGCTACATCCACGAAGAGGGCTCTCCGAGCACCCCGGCTAAGAGCCTCGATGCCCAGATTTCCCGTTCCGGCAAACAGGTCCAACACTCGGGCACCATGAACTTCTCCACCGATGATGTCAAACAATGCTTCCTTTGTCTTATCAGCCGTTGGGCGGATACGATTGTCAGCTGGCGCTTTCAGCCGGCGGCCTTTCGCCTCGCCGGAGATCACGCGCACGAAAAACCCCCTGGTCTAGACAAAAACCAATCCTCTCTGGCTGCAAACGGTTGTAAAACCGACAATCTCAATTCCCCTGGGAAGGCCTGGCCCTGCCTCTGTGACCATCGTACCATATATCTCAGGCTTTTCTCAAAGCCAGACCCGTGGCCAACATAAATTCCAAGGCCCGACATGATCGATCCAGCTTCTCCCTCAATGTGGGCAAAATGCTCAGCTCCCTGAAGGGATCGGCCAACTCAACCTCCATGTGGCCCTTGGAAGACAGAGCATTGACCACTTCTTGCACATGGGGTCCACCCCCGCTGAGAAGAACTTTGACAAACCGCTCCCCTTGCACCTGACCCGGAGCCACATGCTGTAAAATGTTATCCAGGCACGTATGGATTCTCTGGCAAAGCTTTTCGCTCTCCGCAGGTGTCTTCACGGTGGACACATCCTGCAGTCCCCCCCCCTTGATGGCTAAAACTGTGGTCACATCCCTTTCCAGATTCACGAGGGCTACTAAAGAGTCTGCGTGACTTGGATAGTTAACCTCAAAGGCGTTGTGAAGCGCTAGGGCATCTGCGTCCATGATAGCCGGTTTCAGGTTGACCTTTTTGAAGAGACGGGCTCTCTCTCGAACAGCCCCGCGGCGAGCCGTAACCACTAATACTTCCCAGAGGCCCGATTCCTCATGAGATCTCAGCTTCTGAAAATCGATGAAATACTCCTCCAGCGGAGCGGCTAAATATTGCTGGGCTTCCCACATCACCCAATCGCGGAGATTACTCATCTCGGAGGCCTCCACCTTTACTATCCTGACCAAGGCCACCGATCCAGGCACGTTGACCACCAGACGGCCGGTCTTCCGGCCTAGCTTAACCACTTGCCAAACGGGGCCTTCCGTAGAAAAGGCACCTGTTGAACTGGCGACATATTGCTGAGTCTCTAGCGCCAACAGACGGGGTCGACCCTGCCGATGTTGAATCTGGACCGCGCGAAGCACGTGGCTGCCCATCTCCAGACCAACGGAGATGTTCCTCCCGAATAGAGACATAGTCTCACTTCTCTTCCCAACTTATTCTTCCGGTGCGTATCAGCCCGTGTCCATCGGGGCTTTGGATAATGTAACTGATTGAATCGACGGCACTAACCTGGAACGGCGCACCGCTTGTTGGAGAGACAAAGTCCTCTCCCTGGGGCAAAAAAGCCCTGAGGCTGTCGAGATCGCTGGCATACACGCCCTTGGCCTTCAGGTGAGCCTCTTGCGCCTCAGCCAGAAGTGACATTCGCATCCGGCTCAAGGCCAACTCCTCCTTCTCCCTCTTCTCTTTAAATTGAGGAATGAGCACCGATAAAACTACAGCCACGGACAAAATCACAATCAGAATCCGCAAAAAGACTGAACCACGCTCACTCTCCCTCATCGGCTTTTACCTCCTTTGCCTGTGAAGAGATAAGAAAGTGCTTTATCATACCAATAATAGACTTTGAAGTCAACAAAAAAGTCCCCTACACGGGGCTTTGGTCATTTTTTTTTATCCTGGATGATCTCATCTACTGTGATCAAGCCCGTTATTCGTTGGAGAGTTTTCTCTCCAATGCCTCTTACTTGTGTGATTTGGCTCGGTGAGGAAAACAGCCCGTGGGTTTGACGATGGGCAACGATCCTGCGGGCCAACTGTGGGCCGATCCCCGGAAGCAACTGCAGCTCCTGGCTGGTTGCGGTGTTGATATTCAACTTCTTATCAAGCAATCCCGCGTCTTTCTCAACTTCAGATGAATCAGAAGCTCGAGGCCCAGGAATCACCTCCAAAGAATTCACCGAGAGTTCGCAAGCAACGTGTAATCGGTGGTGCCGGTAAAGGGAAATAGCGCTGCCCAACAGCAGAGTGGCCACTAAAAACAGGAGAATCCGGCTTTCCTGCGGCGTGAAGTTCATCATGGGTGCCTCCCGTTGGATGTCCAGCTTCGCGCCAGGTAAACTCAGTATGACCTCAAAATCTCAGTTCGGTATAAAATCCCAGTTCTCGCACTCTCCTTTTCTGGTTGGTTTTCTTGTCATCGCTGTTCATCCAAAGGGCGTTAAGGCCGCCGGTGACGTTTTTGCTGAAGCTGTAGCTAGCCGTCGGTTGAATCCGAAGTTCCTTGGTGTCAGAATTCGTATTAAAGCCCCTGCCTTCCAGGGCGGTGCGCTCCAGAGTCTGTCTTGTAGAGATGTCTAGAGAGAGGTTCAAATTGCTGGTGAATTTGATCCTCTTACCCAGAATAGGAAGGCGGATGCCCTTAGGGGAGCTGAAGGAATAGCTGATATTAAAGGAATTCGTTTGCTCTTCCCGTTTGGTGGTGGTGGCCGATCCGCGGTAGGTCTTCGTCTCGCTGCTAGACCTGGAGTTCTTTAGGTTCGTGCTTAAATTCTTCTTCCATCGGGCTGTCCAGGAGAACAATGGGGAAAATTGCTTGCTGATCCCTTTAGAGGTGAGGTTCTTCAGGTCCTCGTCACCCCTCTCGTCTACCTTTCGGGAGTACCCGAAATCCAAGCTGGATGACTCTAATATCGATTTCAGGGGACCCAGTTTACCCACGTTTCCCCAACGAATGCTGATATCGGGAAAGCTCACCGAACGGGTTTCGTCGACCTTATCAGGGGTCCTGTTGACCCTATCCCTGAATTGATAGCTCGTCCCCATATCGATTCCAGGCAGCAATTCCACCCCGCTCTTGAGACTCCAGGTGGAGCTGATCCCCTCTCTGTTATTCTGAAAAACCTGGGGATTCTGCGGTACGTCGGCTTGTCTGGAGAGCCCCAGTTGAAACTTCCAGGACGGTCGCGCCTTAAGCCCCGGAAGACTGAAGGTCTTCTCGTTCTGATAGTTGGCCCTGACGGGCTTGATTCGTCCCAAAAGGCTCCTGAACTGAAAGACGATCCACCCTGGAAACCCAGGTTCTAATCCTTCCTTGGGTTTGCTGACCGAGCCGAAGATCTTCTTCCAGTTCATGCTCATCTCAACAGACTGGCTGGTGTTCACACCCACAGACCTTCCGCCGCTGGCACCGCTATTGGGATCGTTGTTCTCCTGATAGTCAGCCCGATAATTGTAACTGTTTGTCAACCAATTGAAAATAGACGGATTGTAACTCAAGCTGGCCGTCTGTTTCCGGCTAATTTCAGTGCCAAACCGGAGCTTAGCCAGATCAATCTTCTTGTCGTCGCGTAGATCCATAATGTTGGACAGGGTGTAGTCCACCTTCAAGCTCTTCAGGGGGGTTAAGCCCAGCTCGCCCCTATTAGACAGGTCACGGGAGAATCGACCAGTTTTGTTGTTGGAGCGATCCACATGATAGCTTTGAGTACGAGATATGCTTGAGCTGAAGTTAAGCTTGCTGGGCAGATAAGCCAACGTGGTACCCGAGATCATTTTCGGCAGAAACGATTTAGCCCAGCCTAAGGGGGCCAGCGAGCCTTGCTTTGGCGGCGTCAGATCATAGTTCAGTGAGGCATCGTAGCTGGAGCTATTGTTTACTGGATAGGTGGAAGTACGGCTGTTCGCGCTGCTCAAAGCCAGATTAAGCCTCAACCTCTCAAGGGTCCAGCCCACAATCCAGTTACCGGAAGTCTTCCTTTTGTTAAAGGAGATGTTGGCCGATCGGTTAACGGACTCAGATCGATCCTGCTGCCTTTGAGCTTTAGGCAGCACGATGTCTGAGCCCGGCTTTAACCTGGGCAGCTGGAGATCTTTAGACCATGACCCCCTTATTGGCAAAGAGATCCCCCAACTGGCAGGCAGAAACTTGTCCAGATTGAGGTTAGCTCTGACGCTTTGGGTGGTGGCGTTCCTCCCAGTGCCCGTCTTCTCTCGCAGCCCATGGAACTCGCTATCTCTTTTTAGAAAGGAATAAGAGACGCCGGCGAAATCTGCAAAGGTGGCGTCCACCGAGACGCGCCCCGCCCAGCCAGGAGTTCGCCGAACATTGGTGACTCGCATCTCATTCAGCCAGATCTCGCCAGAGACCACATCCAGGGAGCGGTTGATCACCCCCACCTCAAACCATCTGATGGCCGAAAGGGAGGGTCTCCCATGAATTCGATAGTGGCCCAGGGAAGTGTCGGGAACCACTCCCTGCATCCCCTCGATGCGCCTCAACAGGGCATCTTTAAGGCCGGTGAGTTCCTCGAAGTTGATCACCACCTCATTGCGGGAGTCCCACAGGCTTGATGAATAGTAAACGGGAGTGTGGTACTCGTAGAAATCGTTGGAACTATCGCCCAGGCGGAGGTAAAACTCGACCCGACTGGAGTCCCCCGGAGAGACCTCCTCGCTGCCGTGAACGAACATGCGCAGCTCCCCGTAGCCGGTATAGTCCTCTCGGCTATATAGTATGCGTTGCGCCGCTCCGTAATGATCGGGTTTGAGATTCGAGAATTTCAGGACCAGAGATTGTTCCCGTTTGGGGATATTTGTGGCCCGATCCTTCTCTGGAGTGACCCCTGGAGGCGAGCGGTAGTCCTCATTCTCGTGGGTGTTCTTCACTGCCAGATCGAAGGTCTCATCTAAGCCCACCTGACTCAACGTATCCAGGCTGGCTAACCCCAGCTCCTCCCACTTGTTGCCCACGATCTCCAGAGAGGCGATCTGCACCCAAGTCGGATCCGTGACGCTGGTTATCCAAATACGAGCATACTTGATGAACCGCCAATCCACTTCACTGTCCCCCTGTTTCCGATACCAGGGGGCATTGGTGGTATCCTGTAGCGGAATCCGATACAGCCGCCAGCCATTGCTCTCTGTGTCTGGGACCTCATTCTCGTCGGAGGAGAGGTCAACGGTGAATTGAAAATACCCGTTATCCGTCTCCAGATAACCGGATTTGTCCAGATCTTCAGTATCAGGGCGGCGGCCAGCATCGGGATCGTCGGCGTTGCCCTCGGTGCCATTAATCCGGCTGTAATCATACTTATTCTTGGAATCATAGCGCCAGTCGTCGTCCCCAGCGTCGCCAGCAATATTAGAGCCATCCCTGCCGGAGACCCCATCCAGTCCGGTATCCTCATCCTCGTCCAGGACGCCGTCTCGCAGACCATTTCGAAGTTTATCCTCGGTGTCCAGGTTCCCGTCGCCGTCGATGTCCTCGCTCATGATGCCCAAATCGATTTTCAAGATGGCTGGTGTTGTCGTATCGTTCTTGACCCACACCTCCAGGTACTTACTCCTCCGCTGGTCCCAGTATCCCTGGGAGAAGTACCGCATCACACCACCCCACTGCTCTTGGGGAGGGGTGCTCAGGGTGGCGTCTGGAGTAAAAACCAGGTTCAGGGTGTGAATACGACTATCCTCGCTGAGAGTTTTCTTGTTGGGCCAAATATCATTGACGGCAACGCGATCCCAGGGGTTGTACCAGATGAGACGGCCCCGAGCACTGCTGTCGGGAAGAGAATTCCCTGCATCATCATGGGGAGCGCTGGATTTGGTCCAGGCCGTTCGCATCACCGACAGGTTTAGGGCCTCCTTGCTACCCTCAAAATCATCGATATACGCCTGGCCCAGCGTGTTGGGATTGGGAAGGCTTTGAGCCACCTCCGCAGAGATGTTCAGGGCGGAGGCCTGATCTGTTTCCACCAGTGGAATGGCTTCGACCATGGCCGACATGATGGAGGGCTGAAACCGGAGGGCCAGGTCAGCGTCCCATACGAATGTCCTGGTAGGCTCCTGACCTACCCTGGGTCTCTGCTCCAGGGTCTTCTCCCGCCGAAATAACGCAGTAGACCCAAACCTGGCGTTCTCGCCCAGATCGTACTCGCCCCGTATTCCCAGGAGAGTCTTTTGGGCAGGCATGAAGAAGGGGGCGTAGTCGAAATCCACGGCGACGTCGGCGTTGGGATTCGTGGCTCTGTCCGAGAGCAAGGAAATCTGGCCGATTTCGTAGATCACGCTGTAGTCCACGCCCTCTTGGAGCCTTTCCCCATTGGCTGTGACCACCACGCTGCCTTCGATGATATTCATGTGCCCTAAAGAATAGGTGGTCTTCTTGTTGACGAAATCCACCACGATGTAGTAGCGGCTGGAGTCTATCTTGGCTCTATCGTAGTCGGAATCGTAGATGACGGGAATCTTGCCTATGAGCTCCTTGCCCTCGACGATGGGCTGCTCCGGGGCGAAGGGGCGATGGTCGGGGAAGACGAGCTCCCCCCTGTTGAGATCCACCAGATAGCGATCCAGATCCACTTCGTCGTCTGGACCTGGGCTGCCGCCCAGATCGTGAACGTCAAGGCCGAAGATGTGCAGTAGCTGACTGCCATCCTCGGGCTGGATGGTCTGGGAGGGCTGGCTGGGGATTTCCTTATAGATCTTGATGTGAAACTCCCTGGGATTCTGGATGTTACGCGTTCTCAGGTCATAGAGGTTCTTCCACTCCAAATCCCAGGTGGGGTCTTCGGGGGTGGGATTGTTGGGCTTCAGCAACTTCAGATTTAAACTATCATCGGGGGCGATCCTGTCCCAGTCAGTCTGACCACTTTTGGTGTTATACCAGACGGCCAGCACGTGCTCTGGCTGGAGGGGGGTTCTCATGGCGATGTATCCGGTTCGCCGATCAACGGTGTAATCGACCTCTTCCTCCAGCTCATTGAAATCCCCTCGATAGACCACCTCGTTCCCGGGCAGGTGGGGAGAAATATAAGCCCTCGCCGGCACGGCGCCTCCCTCCACATCGGCATTATTATAGGCATTTCGATCATCCACATAGATGATCACAGAGATGATGGAATCAGCCGGATCATAGCTATGAACACCAGTTATTAAATCATACCATGAGGGTACCGATTGGGTATCCCAATAACGATCACGATATGTGAGATCCAGAAAGTACCGGCTGCGCGCTTTATACTCATAATCGCGGATGACTGAGGAATCCTGCTGAGCCCCAGCCTTGAAGGTACCGCTGGCCCCGCTGCCTTTCTCCTGGCTGGCAATTGTGCTCAGGTTCAGGTTTCCCACCTGAGCGTTAGCTTTGATTCCAAAGAGTCCCTTCACGCTTTGAGAGTAGCCAACGAATTGGGTATTGGGCAGGGCCAGGGTTGTATTTCCAGCCTGAATCTCCTGGATGATTTCATCTTCATCGCCAGTGTAGCGGATCTGAATATTGTTCTCCAGCTCGTTGTCCCGCTCGCTGTCCTGATCGACGGAGACGTTGATCTTGCTCCCCACCGTCCCCTCGATGGTGAACCTGGACCTCTGCTCCATGTTCAAGGAGGGAAACTTGGAGGGCTTGGACGTGGCTGTCTGTTGCAAACCCTCGGTCCACTCGCTGCGGCCAGCGAAGCTTATTCTCCTCATGCCAGTGACCTTCAGGCCCGGTCCACCCTCCCCGACTATGCTCCTGATAGCCTTGGGAAACTTTACTGGAATGTCGATTTCAAACAGGGACCCTGACCCTACCTCCTGTGCCTGTTTCAACTGGGTCCGGTTGAAGGTCCGCCAGTTCGTCCGAAGATTCCGGTGGTAGCGCAGACGTAAGTATTCATCCAGATTCATGACCAAAGGAAATCCCAGATCCTCTCCAGCAACGCTCTCGTAGAGCAGCACTTGGTCGCTTTCCAGATCGATGGATACAGATTGCTTAACGCCCAGGGCTTTATCGGACAGCAGACACAAGGTCGTATCACCAGCGACCAAGAAGCCCCCCTGGGTAAAGCCCAACGAGGGCACCGCTCCATTCGAGTCCTCTAGATAATCGATGCCAGTGCTCAGGACCGAAGAGGGAGCCAACAAAGGAAAAACCGCCATAAAGACTAGAAACGAGAATGAAATGGCGGCTCTGTTGCTAAAATTCATCATACGGATCGCTACCAAGAACGCAGTATTTTTTCCCTTTCCTCCCACAACCAAGATGGGTAGGCCACAAGAAACTCAGGAGCAAACTCCAGCCATACCCCCAGGAATTTTTAGCTGTTACCCATACTACCTCCTGTACTCGTATGTTTTGAACTAAAAATAGCAAAAAGCACCAGAGATGACAAGCAAAAATTTGGCCAAGGGACAAAAAATCTTGTTCTCCCAGACAACTTGCACTATATTCTCTGTGCCTCACAAGAACAGGCTCCCAGCCCTTGAAGAGCAAGATTTTCATTAGAAAAAGGACCAGAAGACCAAAACATGCGTATATTGAACGCCTATATCCTCAGAGAGCACATCGGCCCCTTCCTGTTCGGTTTCTCCGTGGTCACTTTCATCCTGATTATGGATTTCGTCATCGACATCATGGACTTGATTATCGGAAAAGGCCTTGGGGCCTGGACGATCTTGGAGATCTTCGGCCTCAACCTGGCCTGGATGCTGGCCCTCTCGGTTCCCATGGCCGTGCTGGTAGCCTCCCTGATGGCTTTCGGCCGCCTCTCTGCAGACAATGAAATCACGGCAATTAAGTCCAGCGGCACAAGCCTGTATGTCATCCTGGCCCCCACATTGTTGGCGGCGGCGGTTTTAGCCCTTGGGCTGCTGTTGTTCAACAATCACGTTTTGCCAGAGTTCAACCATCGGGCTCGCACCTTGATGTCCGATGTAAGCAAGAAAAGGCCAACTTTAACGTTTAAAGCCGGCATCTTCCTGGACGAATTCCCCGGATACAACATCCTCATCAAAAAAGTGGACGAGAGGCGATCGGAGTTGGAGGGCATCACCATCTACGATCAGCGAGGTGGTGAGCCACCAACCACCATTCTGGCGAAGAAAGGCACCCTTCAGTTTTCTCCCGATGGAAACACTCTGAGGCTGGACTTGCACGACGGTGAGATCCACGAGGTGGACGTGGCGGATCCTCGAAAATATCGCCGGGTGGTCTTCAAAAAACATACCTTGTACATGCACGATGTGGGCACCAAGCTGGTCCGCACAACCTCCGAGTACCGCGGCGACCGGGAGATGAGCTCTAAGATGATGCGGGAGAAAATCGCCGAGTTCAGGCCAGAAATCGAGGGACATCGTCAACAAATGAACCAGTTGGCCCGGGGAAACATCCGTCGGCTGATCTCGGCGAATACGCCTCTTCAGGGCCCTGGGTGGCTGAAGAACAACCAGACCACTCTCAGTCAGCTACGAACCGAACTGAGAGCCATCGAGCACTTGGAAAGGCAGATCAATAGCTATCTGGTGGAGATCCATAAAAAGTTCTCCATCCCAGCGGCTTGTATTATCTTCGTGCTCATCGGAGCCCCCCTGGGCATCATGATGAAAAGAGGTGGTATCGCCATCAGCATGGGCATAAGCTTGGGATTCTTCGTTCTCTACTGGGCTTTCCTGATCGGGGGTGAGGAGTTGGCCGATCGCCGGATCATCACGCCCTTCTGGGCTATGTGGAGTCCCAATATCCTCATCGGCGGAGCCGGGATCCTCCTGGTTCGACATATGGTTAAAGAAACCACCTTTATCTCCTGGAACTGGACACATCGTCTGATCCCCAGAAAGTTCAGGAAAACTGTGGCTTCTCAATAGGTCTGCCATGAAAATCTTAGAGAACTACGTCAGCCGACAATTTCTCGCCGCCATGGGCTTCAGTCTGCTTGCTTTCCTGGTTATCTTTGTGGTGGTGGATCTCGTCGAGCACATAGACACTTTCATCGACAAAGAGGTTTCGGTTCTATTAGTGGCCGAATATTACCTTTTTTTCACACCCTACATCATCCTGCTCACTCTGCCTGTGGCCATGCTTCTGGCCAGCCTCTTCTCTATTAGCTCCCTATCCCGCCACAACGAGCTCACGGCCATGAAAGGGGCGGGAATAAGCCTGTACCGGATTTTACTGCCCCTGTTTCGCCTGGCCTTGATGGTGAGCCTGTTTAGCCTTCTCATGGGCGAATTTGTGGTTCCTTACACCAACCAGAAAAAAGCCCACATATACAGAAGGGACATCAAACAGCAAGGACAGCCGGCCAAGCTTGTCAGGCGGAACCTTTACCTGCAGGGGACCCAAGGCCGCATCTATTACATCAAAGAATACGACGGCCAGAAACAGGTAGGCCGTGGATTGGTGATTCAGAGGTATCAGGGGGGACGGTTGTCGACTCGCATCGACGCTCAAGAGATGATCTGGGAAAAGGGAGCATGGACCCTAAAGGAGGGTCTGGTTCGAGAATTTGTGGGTCAGGAAGAAAAAGCCATCCCCTTTGAGCGGTTGCGCCGTCCCGATCTGGAGGAAACGCCCCAAGATCTGGTGAGAAGACAGAAAGACCCAGAGGAGATGGACTACTTCGAACTACGAGCCTACATCCAGCGGATTCAACGAAGCGGTGGAGAGGTGCATCGGGAGCAGGTGGACCTCTCTCTGAAGATCGCTTTCCCCTTCGCCAATCTCATCATCGTCCTTTTCGGAGCTCCTCTGGCCTCAAATCCCCGACGTAGCGGGGCCGCTGTCAGTTTCGCCATCAGCTTGTTGATCTGCTTCGTCTACTTCAGCTTCCTTCGGATGGGCCAGGCTTTAGGCTATCGGGGTTCTTTGCCCCCCATGCTGGCCGCCTGGATGGGCAATATCTTCTTCGGCCTGGCGGGCGTGATGGTGTTGATAAAGTCCAAGAAGTGAGACCGTGATTCGTGGATCGGGATACGGACTTCCATGCGCCTCCCAGAGGCTTGTGCCTTTGTCGGAATCCAAGGTAAGAGATTCCTTCTATAATCGAAAATCACTCATCGACTTCCATATTCGTTGCCAAATTCGCCCGTCGTCAATCCAGTATCGTTTCCAGTATCGTTTGAAAAACATGCTGTCCAGTTGGCACCATCTGAAAATTTGAGCCCCGACCCACGATAGACGACCAACGTAACGCACTTCGAGACCTACCAACGAGATCAGACGAAGAAAAAAGGCAGCGCCTCAGGGACGCTGCCTTTTCCTCATCTTGATTCCTTAACTCGCTACTTGAGCAACACCATTTTACGCACGCTGACGAAGTCGCCCGCCTTGATCTGATAGAAATAGAGACCTGCGCTCACTTCCCTGCCTTGGCTATCCGTCCCAAACCAGCGAATGGTGTATTTCCCGGCGGCACGCTGGTCGTCGACCAGCGTGTAAATTGCCTGGCCCAGCACGTTGTAAATGCTTAGCTCAACGTGGACGGCTTCCGGAATCTGGTATTGAATGTCCGTCACAGGATTAAACGGGTTGGGATAGTTCTGGGACAAGGCGTATTGAGTAGGCAGTGAAGTCGTCGGGTTGGACCACTCGACAGATGTGTAGCAGGGGTTGGGAATAATGGCATCATTGGTGGCATCGGGAAAGCTAAAGAACTGCTCATCCTGGACATAGGCCACTTCATGAAGCGCGCTCTCACCATAGTGGGTGGCATCGGTGTAAAGGGAGCCGTTGAAGAGGCGCAAGTAGAGATAATCTCCCTGGGCCGGAAAACCGCCCTTATGGGCGGAAAATGTCTGAAATTCCCCCTTGAATAGGCCTGTCGAGGCGTCGAATCCCGTGCCGACACCCCAGGTGGCCAGCAGACTATCATCTCCCGTGGGCATGCAATCCGTGACGCTTATGGGGTCGATGACCTCGTCAGGACCAGCCCAGATCATCTGAACCAGATCCCCATCATCCAGCATGGCCCCAGAGCTATCCGTCAGCGGAAACTGGTTCATAGACGCGTCCAACCCACCGTAAATGGTCAGGCTCCTATACCAGGGCGTACGCGTAGTGTCATCGAAGGCGCTGTCCGGAAAGCTGTAGAACATCTCGCCGAACTCCCACTGCACCTGGTAGATGGGCGTCTCGCCGTACCATGTTGATCCTGTACCTTCACCCAAACTGCTGCCATCGAAAGACCGCAGATAGATGTGATCTCCCTGGGCGGGATAGCCTTTGGCGTGGCTCTCATAGGTGAATAGTTCATATTTGAAACGACCTGTTCCAGGGCCCAAGCCCTGGCCGATGCCCCAGGAAGCCAGAAGACTGTCGTCTCCGGTGGGTTCGCCGGTGACATCGTCCAGAGGATCGATGAGGCCGTCAGAGCCCGCCCAGATGAGCTGAACCAGATCCCCGTCCTCAAGCTCATTCCCGTCACCATCAATCAGGGGCCAGTAGCTGACATCGGTGGTATCCAATCCGCCGATAATGGTGAGATCTCTTTCCTCTGAGATTTCGACGGGCATAGAACAATCTACCTCATCGTCGAAGAACACACTCAGAGACTCACCGATGACGTAATTCACCGTATAGGTCTGACTGTCGCCATAATGCGTGGCCTCCAGGAGATTGCTGGCGTTAAACAGCCGTATGTAAATCACATCACCTTGAGCTGGACGACCATGGCTGGGGTCATCAAATGAACCCGTAAACCTTCTAAAGGTGCCGGTGTCGGTTTGGGGCAAAAATCCCTCACCTACCCGCCAGGTCTGGATGCGAACGTCGTCTCCGCCGGGCATCCGGGTGGTGTCGGGGAGGTTTGGCGGGGTCAATCCCGCCGATGATCTTGAAGAACCGCCCGAAGTTCTGGGTGTCGGTAGTGGGCCCGTTAGGGTCGTTGGGCAGCTGGAAAAACATCACCTCGCCCATCCCCCCAGCCACCACCTTTAGGTTACTATCTCCGTAATAGGTGGCATTGGTCACCTGCCCGTCGTTGAAAACCCGGGTATAGATCTTCTCCCCCGCTACCGGGTGTCTCTGATTCCCCAAAGAGTCGGTGTCACCCGGGTTCCAACTGGGGATGGTAAAAAAGAAAAACCCCATATTATTGATAAACGCACTATTGGCCGGGATGATGATATCATCCCCTGTGACCTGTCCATTGTACGGGCTCCCCGCCGCCTGGACCGGCAGATCGATGATCTCGTCTGGGCCCGCATAGATGGCCATCACGACGTCGCCTACCTCCAAGCTATCCATATTCTCATCGGTTAGGTGCCACAAGCTAGCTCCGTCAAAACCGCCATACAAGTCAATAAAACCCGGTTGCATACCCGGCTCGCCCAGAGTCGCCTGGACTCCCAGCAGGATGAGGGATAACACGACCGCCACGCCAAATGCCTTCCTTGTCATCTTGACACTCCTTTTTTGAGGCCCCTTCCTCTCGGTTTGTCCTTCTCTATGAATATTACCCACTCAATTCTCTGCCCAATTTGCAGATGAAACTTTTCCTGAAGTCCTCACCTCCTCCTCAGTCCTCAGATTTTGATAAGTGTTTATAAGAATTCTAATAATAATACTTGCTCTTGCTTTTGTCAAGCCTTTTTTCGACCCAGGAAGGCAAAAATATGGCATCTTCCAACAGCGCGACATTCTGGGCTAAGCGCAATTAAAAATACACCTTACTTCGTCTTTTCCAACAGTTTCACGGCCTGGAAATTATCAACACTGATCCACTGTCTCCGGCCCATAGCTGCTCCAACCCAACCTGCCAATCTTGGAGCGTTGCCCGACTTCTGATATGGGGATGAAAATCTCCCCCCATGGCAGCTTATTTTCGAAACCACGACTCCCTTTGAGGCCAAGAAGCCCTGATCACTGATGGCCGCGGAGCCGAGCTGTACGGCCGTGAGTGCAAAAGTGCAACTTGGCCACAAAGGCGTCTTCGGCACCGCTGTATGAGGTATCGAAAGCCCCCGGTGTGGTGGGAAAATCACCTGACTCGGTCCACCCGGTCAGGTAGGCGTTGCCCGAGTCATCTACGGCCAGGCCACGGGCCACATCATTGGAGTCTCCTCCCAGGAATGTAGCGTAGGCAAGGGCGTTTTCCGCTGGCTTGAGCCTCGTCACAAAAACATCGGATTGGCCGTTGTGGTCACCATCGAAAGCCCCAACTGAGATGGGGAATTCGACGGATCTGGTATATCCGACCAGATACAGGCTGCCGGCGCCGTCTACGGCGATATCAATGCCTCGCTCCTCGTCGCTTCCTCCCAGAAAAGTGGAATAGACTAGTGCGTTTCCTGAGGGATTGATTTGAGACACAAAGACGTCGGTGAACCCGTTGTAGACGGTATCGATAGCCCCGGCGGTGATGGGAAAGTCATGGGAATAGGTGGTCCCGGTCAGATAGACGTTGCCGGCGCCGTCTACGGCAATACCATGGCTCCAGTCTTGATTGCTACCTCCCAAGAAAGTGCCGTAGACAAGATCGCTTCCCGCCAGGTTGAGCTTGGCCACAAAAGCGTCCCGGGCGCCGTTGTATGAGGTGTCGAGAGCCTTCGGTGTGGTGGGAAAATCGACCGAATAGGTCAATCCGCCCACGTAGGCGTTGCCAGCGCCATTCACGGCGATATCAAGACCCCAGTCTTCAGCGCTTCCTCCCAAGAAGGTGCCGAAGACCAGATCAGCTCCCTCCGGATTGAGCTTGACCACAAAGGCATCCTCCTCCCCGGGGCTGCAATGGCTGATTCTGAAGGCCCCCTCTGTTGTGGGAAAGTCAATTGACCTGGTCAACCCAGCCACGTAGGCGCTGCCCAAGCCGTCCAGGGCGATGCTCTCAGTATGTTCGTCATCGCTTCCCCCCAGATAGGTGGCATAAGTGAGATCGTTTCCCGATGGGTTGAGCTTGACCATAAAGATGTCGTGGTCTCCGTTGTGTGTGGTATCAAAAGCCCCAGATGTGGTGGGAAAATCGACTGACCTGGTCCTGCCCGTCACGTAGGCACCACCTAAGCCGTCCACGGCGATGCCATAGCCCCTGTCCTCACCCTCACCCCCTAGGAAGGTGGCATAGACAAGGGCGTCTCCAGTCGGATTGAGCTTGGCCACATAAGCGTCCAGAGGGCCACCATTATAGGTGTTGTCAAAAGCCCCGGGTGTGGTGGGAAAGTCGACTGAACCGACGAATCCCGTCACGTAAACGTTGCCGGAGCCATCCACGGCGATGCCAAAGCCCTCGTCGGTGGCGCTTTCTCCCAGAAAGGTACTCCAGACGAGGTCGATCTCAGCGACCTTGGGCTGCGCGCAGAAGAACAGCAAAAGGTGCAAGACGATGAGTGCAACAATTTTCTTCTTCTGATTCATGGTAGACCTCCCCCTCGGTTTCCCTCGCGGTTGCTCAAGACTCAGCCAGGATTGGGCACATCACTTCCCTTATCTAATCCATGGCGGGCCTTTTGTCAAGAGGTTTTTTCTCTGCTATGCCCTCATTATTGGCAGCGGGATTTTGACCCATCCAATCTGTTCCCCTATCGCGCCGGGAAAAACTTCATGAATGGCCTCAGCTCCATCAGGAAGCTCCCTTAATTCAGGATGTGTTCTGGTCAAAGACTTTTCTTTTAGCAGAAAATAACAATCTATGCTCTTGCAACTTGCTCCACCCTGGCACGGGAACATCTGAGCACATGTCCCGTTCGCTCCATGGGAACAAGGGTGCCGGAGGGCAGTGAGAAGGTTCCAAGAGAATGCCGATCCAGTGACCTCACGGAGCACAATGTTCATCTGCTCGATTACTGAGAAAGGTAATCGTTGAAACAGCCTGTTTAACGAAGCTGGGGGCTTTGATAACCCTCCACGCCTATTGCCCTATGATCCCACACTCATGCGAAGATAATCCCTGACAGCTTGACGCCAAAAACTACCAAGATCTGCTTCTTAACCATCCCCATGGCCGAAACCTGGGCAGCCCAATACACCAAGGCCACTGCCCTGCGGAATTCACAACAGTCGGTCTCGCTGGCCACCATCACCACAAGGAAGGCAGGTCTTCGCGAAAATCACCAATCCCTGGGGCTCTCTGAAATAACAGACTGTTTTCTCGGTGACATCAATCAATAATTTCTCTTTGAATTACCCAATGAGATATGCTCGGGGGACAAAAAAACAGCGCCTTCCACAAGGGGAAGGCGCTGCTTTCATGTGAGCTCGCGATGTCGTACTACTTCATCAGAACCATCTTCCTCACGGCCTTGTTATCACCGGCAGTGATGGTGCAGAAATACACACCACTAGCCAGATTCTCGGCATCCCAACGCACTGTGTAGAAGTTGGCCTGCTGTTTGGTATTCACCAATGTGGCCACCTCAGCACCAAGAATGTTGTATACCTTCAAGGTGACATGCACGTCCTCGGGGAGGTCGTACTTGATGTCGGTATACGGGTTGAACGGGTTGGGATAGTTCTGATGAAGAGCGAACACGGTGGGCACATGGGCCATCGGAGTGGCCGCCATGGGCTCCGTGTTGGCCTTCATCGTCACGCCATCCAGATCCTGGGTGAACAGATCGTAGTAGTAGGTGACCCCGTTGGTCAGGCCTCTGTCCGCGTAGGTGTAAGTGTTCTCGGTGGTAGCATGGCCGGCAGCCGGAATGAGCTCCTGGTTGATCCGCTCTCCATCCCTTTCGATGTAGAACCCGAGAGCGTTGGTCTCACTGGCCGTCTTCCACTCTAACAGAACCTCGCCGTCCCGGGCGATGGCGTCGAAGGACATCAGCTCAACGGGCAGCGGGGTATCGGTGTAACCACCACCGGGATCGCCGGGAAATTTGGCGAAGAAGGTCTCACCCGATTGATTCAGCACGTGATACTGATCGGAATAAGCAAAGTAGTTGCTGGGATCCAGGTCGGCGCAAGGATCGTCGAAGATACAAACGTAGATCTCCTCACAGGCCGCGGGATGGCCTCCACCCGATTGAAAAGTGCCCAGGCCCAGCTTGAAGAACGCAGGCCCAGTCGCGCCATCGTTGGGGCCTATCCCAATGCATTCCAGCAGCACATCATCGTCCGCTGGCTCGGGCGCATTGACGAAATCGAGCCCATCGCGCACACCATTCGGGCCCTTCCAGTAAATACAGACGCAGTCGCCCACGTTCAGAGGAGTTACACCATCAGGTCCACGCAGAGTCCAGATGCCAACACCGGGATCGAAGCCACCATAGATATCCATAGGCGAGGGAGTGGCGTAGACCTGGGTGGCCACAAAAGCACCCAGTACCATGATCAATAGAAAAAGCTTTCTCATCTTTTCTTTCCCTCCTTCCGGGGAAATAGTTCACCTCATCTTACGAAAAACCTCTGGTTGTTTCAACAACAACAACCACCTTCAAGAATGGCCCTGCTCTCACCCCCTTCCAAACTTCGCAATAGAAAGCCGGTAAAAATCAGAAAGCCGGTAATCTGAAAGCCTCAGGGACGCAAGGCTTACCTGGTCTTCTTGGCCTCCACCTGTTTCTCCGGTTTCAAGCTCGTGTTGGTGCTGCCTCCCAGGGTCCGGATCACACGTACAGGCAACTCTCTCTCCACGGAAGCCCTGCCCCTCGTCTGGCGGCTCGCCACGGTTTTGGCGCCCTTGGCGTAGCTTGGAGGAACCGGATAGACCCACTCATCGTTGGTGAAACCGTGCCCGGCCAGTATCTCCAGCCAGTAACCATCACCCGGGTCGAGGGTATAGAGGTCGCCTTGCCAAGCACTCAGTGTCGTGCTATACCAGGCCGTAAACCAAGTAGCACCGTCCCAGTGACGCACCTTGTCCGAATAAAACGACATAAACGACCCGGTGAAACCGCTGGCCACCATACCGCAATCTTTAAGAGAACAGGGAACGGCAAAAGCAGTGCCCACTAAATTAAAAGTAGTCAGAGTTGCCGAGTCGTAGACGGGCACGATACGGTTAGTGTCACAGACGCCCCCGGTCATGGTCAAGGTCACCGCGGGATTACCACCCCGAATCTGGATCCAGTACCCCTTGTCAGGTTCGATGGTGGTCAGATCCCCCTGCCAGGCACTCAGCGTAGTGCTATACCAGCCTGTATACCAGGTGCTCGTGGAGGCATCATAATACCTAACCAAATCAGCGTAAAACGACATGAAGCTACCCGTTAATTGACAGCCTGTGCCCATGGAGTCGGCCATAGCGGCTTGAATGCTGGTGTTATGGGGTAAAAGCGGCCAGCTCACCATATTGAAGCCGTCTCCAAAAGCCCAGGTGGCCGCAACCAAGGTCGCGAACACAACCACGAGAGAGATTTTCACCTTCATTTATCTCCTCCTCCTATAAAGAAACGATTCGTGTTAAGCGGGTGGAAGCAAAGCTTCCCAACATGCCGGTACAACCGCCTCTTTGGAAACCGACCTCACCTCCTTCTAAGGATGAAAATGATTTTCACCTCTGGAACCTTTTCCTTCGAACCTCTTCACCCTGGAGAGGCTTCCTAGAGCCTCTCCAGGGCTCTAAGGTCATTATATCAAAGATGGGCAATTTTGTCAAGCAAAAAGTTGGGCAAATGAAACTTTTTTTCTAACCCATCTTTGTGATGTACTCAACCTACTTCGCCTTGATCACGGACCTGTCGAATTCGCCCACCCGCTTACTGGCCTTACCATAGATGGAGCTATCCTGGTGAACGGGAAGGATCTGGTAATAGTAGTGCGTGTTGACGTCGCCCACCACACCAGAATTATCCGTGTAGTTGGAGGCGGCAGCAGAATCAAACAGAGCCGCCGACCCGTAAGCATCTGTTCCGCGATAGATGCGGTAGTGATAAGTCTGGCTGACGTCATTCCAATCAAGATAGAGGTTGCCCGAGGAGTTCTTGGGCGGTCCGCTCTGGGACGGCGTGACCGCTATTGGATCGACGACGCTCCGGAACCTGATCATGCCTTCGAAATACCAGTCATTGCTGTGTTGCTCCCAAGCACCTTCGGTGTACAGGTAGCTATGGTTCCACTGCACGGTGCTGAGAGTGGGATCATCGCCGCCTTCATACGCCATGCATCGATCCACCGTATCGGCCCATTCCACACCCATCCAGAAATCGGTGCTCAGGTGCTGCAGGTTGGCCACCAGATCCAGGTTGATAGGGTATGGTGTGATCAAGGAATCCACGGTCGTGGTGAATGTGCTATCGAACCATAGGGTCCCGGGGTGATCGTCGTCGACGCCGGGTCCCCACACTTTCAAGGTGACATTACTGCCATCCGAATTAAAATGTGGAATGGCGAGGCCCAAATCGAAGGGATAGAACCTTTCCTCTGGAGTGAAATGGACTGCGGCTATCTCACCAGGAAGCATCTCCCTCACATTGAAGTAGGGATACATGTAGAGGCCCTGATCGTGATATCTGAGCTCGGCAAGGCCGGCCGGATAGTTATAAGTATCGGGATAGTGGAGGGCCTTGCTGGGCGGCGTGTACTCGGTGGCCAGGGTGTCGTTAGAGCCATCGTCGTCGGTCACGGCGGTCCACTCGCTCCAGATGTAGAAGGTATAGGGACCCTCCTGCGTCAGAGTGAAGTTGGCCACAGAGGTATCCAGTGCCACCTTTCTTGTTTGCAGAGGCGGAATATCAGGGGGTGGTGGGGGGCCAGGATGCGCAATTTGCGTCGCTGGGCCGAAGACCACATTGTTGGCGCCGTCAACGATGGTCATCTTGATGAAGTAGTTGCCGCCACCGGCCGTGTTGAAACCGTAGTTCTCGACGGCAACGGTATCCATATAGAGCCTCACATCGTTGGAGTTAGGCATGGGGATCTTCGCAGCGGTCACGCCCAGATCGTTGGGATACCCAATTCGACCAAATAGAGTGATGTCGTCCACCTTGAGCCCTAAACCGCCAACTGGGGGAGTAGCCTCCCGGCTGAAGAAGCCAACGGCAACCTGCAGGCTATCCCAGTGGATGCTGGTATCGGTTATCAGGGGCGACATGTCGTGCATAAAATCGCTCCACTGATAGACGGTCCACCACTCCGAGTTTGTGACGCCGCCTAGGCCATAATAGTACGATCCGACTCCGTGCAATGTGCTGATATAGCTCCAGTCGCCGTCGTCGAGCTTAAACTCGTTATAAGCACCGGTGTTGGCAGCATCAACTTGGCATTTCAGCCACCAATCCAGCCACATATCGGCCATGTTGGTGTCCAGGTTAGCCCGATAAATCTTTGGCGAGACCAGGGCATTTTCCAAATTTGAGACATAATTCCCGGTTCCCGGCAATGAGCACCAGGCTTTGTAGATACCCGTGTGTGCGTCTGGGGTGGACAGCCACCAGTAATTCCCGGTGGGGTCAGCGAACCAAGTTGCCGGCGTCATCTTATGAGGCATCTGCGCAGCCTCGCAGGTCTCATTGAGCAGAACAGTATCTTTGGTACCAAAAGCTGTCACCTTGATGTCGTCCACTATGAGGCCAATTAGGTCCTCATCATCCTCTGTGTTGTAAGCTCCGTCGCTGGAAAAGACGATTTGGAACTTGACGCTATCCCCGGCAAAGTCAGAGAAATCGAATATCCTGGGGTAAAGGACGGTGGAGCTATCTACGGATATGCCGCCATGACCCTTAGGATCCCTGTTATAGTCCCAGCACCACAGGCTGTCATATTCGCCAAAATGGTTTCTAAGACTGGGGGGGAACTGTATCGGAGGTTTGTAGTACGAGCTGTCATCCTCGGGATGATAGGGCTTAATCTCAAAGAAGTTGTCGGTGGCAAAGTCACTGGTGTCAATCCGCACGTTATATCCGTCCCAGCTGAACACAGAGACGTAAGTGTTGATCTCACATCTCAATAATTGGTCAAATTCCAGGACAATCGAATCGCTACCAGCGGGCAGGTGAAGGACCGGAGATATGAGGGTCTGATACCAATCGTCGCCGTATCCGCCATAAGGACCTATGCTGGGATCTCCACACCACCAGGCGCTATCACCGTTGACCACCTCAACCGTGTCCACATGCCAGTACAAAACCCAGTCCTCCGGAGGTGGGGGTATGGTATTATCCACCGTATCCCACTCAGCGGGTGCCATCTTCCGGTCTTGCCAGGTAGGACTCCCGCCACTCTCGCCGGTGAAATGCGCTATGGTGTCGATCACGGCTTTGGACCCCTTGGAGCTGCGAGCGGCCCAGGGTGTTCTCTCGGCCCTGTGAACCTGGTCGTCCTTAATGTCGACAAAGTAAAACTCGTCCGCCATCTTTACCTTGTCGACGGCCTTAGGAGTATCCGCTTTGATGGATTCATCTTCATCGACAGCAGCAAATGCCCAACCGCTGGTGAGGATGACGCCCACAAGAAGCGTAAAAATTACCTTTCTCATCATTATTGAGCCTCCTTATAGAGGATTGTTCCAACGCAAACACACCTCTGCGAGAAAATTCTCCAGACCCTTCCACCTCCTTTCAGACTTCTAAATTAGATAGATAACAACAGTTTAGGTAAATTGGAACTAGCTTATCTATACAGTTATCCGCCCCTTTTTATGCTCTATCCTTAGGTAAGTAGCATAAAATATTTCTTAAAAAACGTCAATAGATTGAATTACGTATTTTAGCTAGGAAAAATATCTATTTCTGTAATGAAATAAATTAACTTTCGCTTCTTTGCGGTTTTATAACACTCTTGCACTTTATAGAACCATTTTATCACATACTGGAGAATTTGTCAAGGTTTTTTTTGGGCTCAGAGAACTTTTTTTTCTCCCTGGAAAGCTGGGTGACCTGGCTTAATTTCAGCAAGGACCATGCCAACAGACTAGGCTCTACCATGAAGTCAGGTTATTCATTCACCCACATGGGATTATAGAAAAACCTCAGATCCCAAAATGGAAAGACACCGTTCTGCCTGAAGGGACGTATCTGGTAACAGGGAATTTTCAAATTCATCAGCACCCACCGACCGGGGCGTTTTGCAAAGAGAAAAGATGAGCTCGGTCCCGCCAACCATCGGAATTTCACTCCGCGTACGTGAAATCTACGACGATGGTCACGCTATCAGGAATCTCAAGAGTGAAAGGCACTTCTTTCGCAATCCAGTACAGACAAGCCTCGCCCTCCAACAGAAACTCTTTCAGTACCTCCGGCTCTTGGAGATACATGTGACTGTTCTGGGGCGTGATGTATATGGAATCGTTGCCCGGAACGGATATCCCATCCAGGATGAGGTCGGTCAGGGCCTTCACCGAATCCGCATCTTCGATGTCGCAGCGCTTGGAGATGTAAATCTGCGCGGCGGCGGTGCTGTCGCTGTGGTTGATCACCCAGGAGGAGAAGAGGATTCTTTGAATGCCCGTGATCTCATCGCGGTGTTCCTGCCAGTCTTCGTCCTCCGTGAGGTCTACCTTGACCATCCCCACATCGTCCTCGACAGAAAAGATATCGGCTTCTACAGAATATGTGACCTGGAGGGTGGCGGAGAGCAACCAGGAGGTACACTGCCATACGAAGGCCATCAGGGCTATCAGCAGGATCCCCATGGCCGTCTTTGACAACTTGGATTTCATCTTCTCAGACTCCTTCTCGATGACCTCAGTGGCCCACGTAATACATCAACCCGCCGGTCAGTCCCAGGTTCTTACGGGCTCCACCGCCTTCCAGGCTGATCATGTGCAGTCGGGTCTCAACATTCAGGGCCAGCTGTGTGCCCAACTTCGCCTCTAAGCCCGGCCCTATGCTCACGGCAAGCCGGCTCTCATCCTCCGTTCCCTCCTGTTTCATGGCGTGGCTGGCAATGCCGATGACGTTATAAAACCTCAGGCCGACCGGCGTGCCCACCGATCCCATGATCACGTTGACCCCCAGAGCCGTTGACTTGCCTCCGTCCAATTCATATTCCTCCCCTCTCACCTCAGTGGTGGCATCACCCTGATTGAAAAAGGTCAAGGTGGGCTCCACGGCGAGAAAGGGAATCACGGCCAGCCTCACCCTGGCTCCATACAGAGAGCCCGTGCCGGCATCATCCTGAACGATAGGCATGTTTAGCCCCGCAAATGCCCCTATGCCAACGGGAAGCGCCACAGCTGGGGAACATAGCCCTCCCATCACAAAGACGAACACGGACCAGAAAAAGCACTTTTTCATATCACATCTCCTCGATCAGGTGCCCAACTCCCATGAAGCCAGATAACTTTTCTGCTCGGCCGTCAAGATGTCGATGTCCACATCCATGGCCTTGAGCTTCAGCTCGGCGATGTGTCGATCGATCTTTTCGGGAACGCCGTAGACTCTCCTCTCCAATTTTTTTCCCTCCACAACCAGATACTCCGCCGCCAGAGCCTGATTGGCGAAGCTCATGTCCATGACGCAGGCCGGATGCCCCTCGGCGGCGGCCAAATTGATCAGTCGCCCCTCGCCCAGCAGGTAAATGCGCTTGCCATCGGCCAGGGTGAATTCCTGCACATACTCTCGCACATTTCTTCGACGCTCAGCCATTTTACCCAGGGCATCCAGGTCCAGCTCAACGTTGAAATGGCCAGAATTGGCCACGATGGCTCCGTCCTTCATCAATTGGAAATGTTCCGCCCGGACCACCTTCAGATTGCCGGTCACGGTTACAAAAAGATCCCCCTCCGGGGCAGCCTGAGCCAAGGGCATCACCCGGTAGCCGTCCATGACCGCCTCCAGGGCCTTCAGGGCATCCACCTCCGTCACGATGACCCGGGCGCCCATGCCCTTGGCCCTCATGGCTAAACCACGTCCGCACCAGCCGTATCCGCACACCACAATCGTGGCGCCGGCCAAAAGAATGTTAGTGGCTCGCAGAATCCCGTCGATGGTGCTCTGGCCTGTTCCATAGCGGTTGTCGAACAGGTGTTTGGTGTCGGAGTCGTTCACGGCGATGATGGGGTAGGCCAGAACCCCCTTCTGCTCCATGCTGCGCAAGCGAACGACGCCGGTGGTCGTCTCCTCGGAGCCACCTAGAATTTCAGGAATAAGCTCTTTTCGCTCCGTATGGATGGTGGAAACCAGGTCGGCGCCGTCGTCCATGGTGATGTTCGGCTCGGCGGCGAGCACGCTGCGGATATGATCGTAATAACGGTCGTTATCCTCTCCCTTGACGGCAAACACAGGGATGCCTTCATGCTCAACCAGAGATGCGGCCACATCGTCCTGGGTAGACAGGGGATTGGAGGCACACAGGGCCACCTGGGCTCCCCCCGCCTTCAGGGCGATCATCAGGTTGGCCGTCTCCGTGGTCACATGGAGACAACAGCCGATTTTCACATCACTCAGGGGCTTTTCCTTCTCGAACCGAGCCCGAATCTGCTTCAACACTGGCATATCCCGGGCGGCCCACTCGATGCGCAGCTTGCCCTGCTCTGCCAATTGGGGATCTCGAATGTCGTGTTTCATAAATGCTCCTTTGCTCAAATAGTACCGGCCGCCAAAGCCCACCGACTATAAAATTCCACCACGGGGCCTCAGCCCCTCTTGAGATCATCTGCCCTGTCTGTCCTCTCCCAGGTAAAATCGGGATGTTCTCGCCCGAAATGGCCATAGGCGGCCGTCTGACGGTAGATGGGGCGGAGGAGATTCAAACTCTCGATAATTGCTTTGGGAGATAGGTCGAAGTGCTTTCTGACCAACTCCTCCAAGCGATGATCGGGCACAACGCCCGTTCCATCGGTGGAGATCATCACGGAGACCGGCTGCGGCTCGCCGATGACGTAGGCCAGTTGCACAGTGCATTTGTCCGCCAGTTTGGCGGCGATGATGTTTTTGGCAATATACCGGGCCATGTATGTGGCCGAGCGATCGACCTTGGTGGGATCTTTGCCGGAAAAGGCGCCTCCGCCGTGGGGAACGGCTCCCCCATAGGTGTCCACTATGATCTTGCGTCCCGTCATTCCCGTGTCTGATTGGGGCCCCCCGATGACGAATTTCCCCGTACGGTTGATGAGAATCCGGACATCGTCGTCCAACAGATCGGGCTTGATAACGGCGCGAACCACCTTCTCCTCGATCTGCTGGATGGCTTCCTGAGACATATTCGCTCCGCTTTTGTCCAGCACCTCCTCGGTGTGTTGGCAGGCCAGGATCACCGTGGTCACGCGGCGCGGTATGCCGTCTTGGTACTCGACTGTGACCTGGGATTTGCCATCTGGTCCCAGGAAATCCAAGATCTTCTCCTTCCTCACCTGAGCTAATCTCTGGGTCAATCGATGGGCCAGCATGATGGGCAGAGGCATCAGCTCCGGAGTTTCCCGGCAGGCATACCCCACCATAAGACCCTGATCGCCCGCGCCCCCAGGATCCACCCCCTGAGCGATGTCCGGCGACTGCTTGCCAATGGCATTGAGGATGGCACATGAGGCCGCATCGAAGCCGTAACGGGAATGGCTGTAGCCAATTGTACCGACCACCTGCCTCACCAGCTGGGGCACATCAACCCAGCATGTGGTGGTGATCTCGCCGCCAACTATTACCAGGCCAACGGTGATAAAGGTCTCACAGGCCACCCGCCCCTTTTGGTCCTCTTTAAGAACCTCATCCAGGACGGCATCGGAAATCTGATCGCAGACCTTGTCCGGGTGACCTTCGGTCACCGACTCAGAGGTCATTAAAAACTTACCCATCATGTATCCCCCTTGTGAATAAGATTAAACCAGCGAAAATTTGATCTCTGAGGAATCGCCCACGTTTAACTGAGTAAATTTCCCCTGGACCACCGCGCTATCTCCCACCAGGGAACCTTTGAGGAGACAATCGGTCACCTCGGCTCGCTGTCCGATGATGGAGTCCTCGACGATGGAGTTCCTGATGACAGCCCCATCCGCCACAGAGACATGAGGTCCCACTATGGAGTTGTGCACCTGTGCGCTGGGAGAGATGAAAGTGGGAGCTATGACAACCGAACCTTTAATCTGACTCTTATATTGGAACTTGCTCAGCAGATGTCTATTGGTGGCAAGTATGGTCTCTGGCTTCCCGCAGTCAAACCAGTCCTCCATGGAAAAAGCGGTTAAGCGAGCGCCTTCATCGATCATGAGCTGGAAGGCGTCGGTAAGCTGATACTCGCCGCGAGTTTTGATATCCTCCTCGACAATTTTCGTTAAGCAGGACAGAAGCAGCTGGAAGTTGTTGATGAAATTCACCCCCACGATGACCAAGTTCGACCGGGGCTTCTCCGGCTTCTCCACCAACCTGACGATTCGGTCGCCCTCTATCTCCACCGTCCCAAAGCGCCGAGGATCGTCAACCTCCTTCACTCCCAAAGAACCATCCACGGAAAAATCGATACCCCCCGCGATGTCACCCTCAAAGATGGTATCCCCGTAAACGATGAGCACCGGTTCCGGCTCTGTGGCCTGCATGGCCAGATAGAGGGAGTGCCCCAATCCTTGGCGCTTCTTCTGCTCCACGAAGGCGGCTTTCAACTGATAGTTTTTTTTCACATACTCCTTGGTTTTTTCACCAAAAGCCCCGATGACGATGACAGCTTCCCCAACGCCTAGCTCCACCAAATGGTCCAAAATGTGCCCGATGATGGGCTTTCCAGCCACGTGGAGTAAAGCTTTGGGCAGAGTATGCGTATGAGGACGAAGTCGAGAACCGATGCCCGCAGCCGGTATAATTGCCTTCACTTGGATTCCTCCTGCTCAGGGGGGACGCGGTTGCCCTCTGAGCCGCCGGCCAACCTCCTCTTCAGCATATCGATCCTCTGTACTGGAGTCGGGTCGACTCCGTTGAGCACCGCTAAGTAAAAACTGACCCAATCTCCCAGGTGCAGAAGGGAAAACAAACGGGCCAGAAGGGAGGTGCCGGTAGCCCAAGCTTCCACTATTTCACCAGCAAAGGGAGCGATGAGCTCCTTGGTGATCTCCATTCTTTTGACGATGGGCTTTGGTTCCCCCCGATCTCTCAGCAGGATCACCGCGGTCTTCTTCATCATAGCTTCGGGCATGCCCCAGCCGACGATCTCGTTGTGATCCATCTCGGGAAAAAGATGATGGCTGGACAGCTGTTTGCTATTCTCGGCCAACTGTCCCCGCCAGCGGATGGCCACAGCCTCGAAATGATGACCCCACGCGTATATTACGGGGAACTTACCTCGTAGCTTGAGAGCACATTGCTTGGCCTCGTTTTTCCCCAAGGGAACAGAAGGATGATATTCGACTCCCTTTTGGCGGACCAGCTCCTGGGCTTCACGAAGACTCACCCCTTGTTCGCTGACCAATCCCAGCTTGGCCATGCTCAGAAGCAGAGCAACAAATGAATATCCCAAGGCCGCTCGAGGCGGATAACCTGCTGGAATCCTGATCATGGAAAAATTCGCTTCAGCGGCCAGCTGTACAAGTTGCCCTCCGCTTGCAATGCCGATGATTTGAGATCTTCGCTGGATGGCTTGCCGGCACGCGGCAAGAGTTTCCTCGGTATCACCGGAATAGCTGGAGGCGAAAACCAGAGTGTCAGGGCCTACGAAACCCGGCAGGGTATATCCTCTATTGACCAAGATGGGCAGCTCTACCTGGTCGACCAAATATGTTCTCAGGAGATCCCCCCCGATGGCCGAACCTCCTAAGCCGGCCACGACCACGTTACGGATCGCCCTTTTCTGCACCGAAAGGCACACCTGGTGTGTGATCTTCATGGCCTCGCCAAGCTGATCGGGAAACGAGGTCAGCAGGGTCAACATATGAGATGGATCCAGATGACTTATTTGTTCAGGGCTCAAGGGGAATTTCATACTACATACTCCGAAAGGGTCGAAAAAAAATTAAACCACATCCACAGGGAGAAAATCGGGATACAAGCGGCGGGATTGCTCCATCAGATAGGTTTTAATTTGCTGACTGGTCTCCATTTCCAGCACATGGGCAGCGACAGCTCGAGCCTCGTCCATGGTCACCGACCGGATGACCTTCTTAATCTGGGGTATAGAGATGGAGCTCATGCTGAACTCATCGAGCCCTAGGCCAAGCAACAACATAGCGGCCAGTGGCTCTGCGCACAGTTCTCCGCATATAGCCACCGGAATAGAGGCTCGATGGCCCGCCTGCACCACCTGTTGAATAAGCTTGAGAACACCGGGGTGAAAGGGATCGAAGAGCTCTGCCACCTGTTCGTTGCCTCGATCCACGGCCAGGGTATATTGAATCAAGTCGTTTGTCCCAATGCTGAAGAAATCGGCCTCCCGGGCTAGAGAGTCGGCCACCATGACGGCGGACGGAACCTCGATCATGACCCCCACGGGAATCTTGGCATCATAGGAAAACCCTCTGGCTTTAAGCTCCTCTTGCACCTGGCTAACGATCTCCTTAGCCTGTCTGAGCTGTTCCACGCCTGAGATCATGGGAAACAAGATTTTCAGGTTACCGTTGGCGCTGGCCCTGAGAATAGCCGCCAGCTGAACCTTGAAGATGTCAGGGCAATCGAGACAGACGCGAATGGCCCTCCGCCCCAAGAAGGGATTCGCCTCGGGCTGACCTTTAAGATACATGGAGAATTTATCACCACCCAAATCGAAGGTGCGGATGGTGACCGCATCAGGAAGCATCCTCTCGGCGATAGCACTGTAAGCTTCGTATTGTTCCTCCTCGGTGGGCAGATCTGCGCGGCTCAAATAGAGAAACTCCGTGCGATACAGGCCAATCCCCGTAGCCCCATGGTCCAGTGCGGAGTCCGCCTCGTCGGGGAACTCGATATTGGCGGCAAGCTGGATGGAGTAACCGTCCAGGGTCTTAGCGGGAAGATCCTTGAGAGCAGCCATGCTGGAGGACCACTGAAGGTATTTCTGTTGCTCCCCACGGTAGTGCTCTAAGACTCGTTTGTCGGGCGCCACCACCATCGTGCCTTTGGTGCCGTCCAGAATAATCGTCTCCCCGTGTTTCACCTGAAGGGTGGCATCCTTAAGACCGACCACACCGGGGATCTCCAGAGAGCGAGCCATGATGGCCGCATGGGAGGTCCGCGCGCCCATATCCGTGGCAAAACCAAGGATGTTCCTCCGATGCATCTGAGCCGTGTCGGTGGGGCTCAGGTCCTGGCTTACCACCACCACCTCCGACTGGATCCCGGCCACGGTCAGCTGTTTGATACCCAGAAGATTGTGCAGCACACGGCGGCCTAAGTCCCTGATATCTGACGCCCTCTCGCGAAAAAAGACCTGATCCGACGACTCGATGGTGGAAATGGCTTTTTGGAGGTTCTCCCAGAAGATAAATTCCGCGTTCCGCCTGCGCTCCTGTATGGCCGTGATGGTCTGGTCAATGGTCATCACGTCGTCCAGCATCAACAGTTGCACGTCGAATATGCGCCCCTGTTCCTCTCCCAGATTCCGGGCCACCCGGCGACGAATACCGAAAAGTTCCTCTTTAGTCTGCTGAATGGCCCTTTTGAATTTCTCCACCTCAGAGGCTACCTGCTCGCCGGCAATCTCTTCTTCTTCCACCTGTAGTTCGTCTCGATGGAGCAAAAAGGCAGACCCGATGGCGATGCCGGGGGAGACGGGTACTCCCTTTAAAACCAGGTTTTTCTCGGCCAATCTCTCCTCCGTACTTCTGGAAATCTTCTGCCCATTTGGGGGATCGTATTATTCCTCATCGAATTTGGAGGCAAAGAGGATCTCTAAAGCCTGGATGGCCAGCTTCTCATCCTCCCCATTGGCGGTGATGATAATCTGACTGCCCATCTCCGCCGCCAACATCATCACACCCATGATGCTCTTGGCGTTCACTTCCAACCCATCTTTATTGAGATGAATTTCCGAGCCAAAGCGACTGGCCTCGCCGACCACCATCGCGGCCGGGCGCGCATGTAAGCCCAACTTATTTTGAACGATGATGGTCTTTTTAATCATCCAGGCTATCTCGTGAAAAGAGCATGAGCTTACCTGACCCGAGTGGGGGACTACCTCCTAACAAACCTCTTGCCAGAAAGTTGCTGGACCAGACCTTTCATCTCCAGAGAAAGCAACAAAGACAGAGTCTCCGAGGCCTGGTAACCTGATTGAGCAATGAGATTGTCCACCGGGACCGGCTGATCCGTCACCAATGCCAGGAGCTTTCCCTCTTCAGCGGAGAGATCGGTCATCGACTGGGCAGGTGACTTCACATCCACAACCTTCCCAGATACGGGAAGCTCCTCTAAGATGTCCTCTACCTTCTGAACGAGCTTAGCACCTTCCTGGATGAGACAGTGCGTACCTTGGCTTCCAGGTGCGTCGATACTTCCAGGAACAGCGAACACTTCTCGGCCCTGATCCAGAGCAAAGCGGGCAGTGAGAAGAGCCCCGCTCCGGAGCCCGGCTTCCACTACTACGACACCCAAACTTAACCCACTGATGATACGATTCCTTCTGGGGAAATGACCAGCATCCGGCTCAGACCCCAGGGGAAACTCAGAAATGAGCGCCCCACAACGGGCAATTTGCTCCCCAAGAACACGATGTTCCGGCGGATAAATAATGTCGATGCCTGACCCCAAAACGGCCAAGGTGCGCCCCCCAGCTGCCAGGGCACCTTTATGGGCCATGGAATCGATGCCTCGTGCCAAGCCACTTACCACGGTAATCCCATGGTAAGCAAGATCGGCAGCGAGTTTCTCGGCGACGCGTTGGCCGTAAGAACTGGCGCGTCGGCTACCCACCACTGCAACTGCCAGCTCATCGGCCGCCGTCAGCTGACCCTTGACATAAAGCAGAGGGGGGTAATCGTACGTAGTGAGCAACTTCTCGGGATAATTTGAGTCCCGATAAGTCAGGATGGTCACCCCCAGCTGCTGCAGCAGGGTTGACCATCCCTCCTTCAGGGGCAGGCCAGCCGCCTCTAATATGGCCTGTGCCCTCTTCTCATCGATGTTTGGCAGAGAACAGAGCTCTACCCTCGAAGCCCCCAGCACCTTCGCTGGAGATCCGAAACGTTTGACCAGCTGCCTAAAGAGAACCGGACCGATTCCGGGCACTGCGCTAAGGCGCTGCCACGATTCCAGATCAAGCTGCATTTGCTCGGTCAGCTCCCGGTCTCCAGAAACCTGCTCAGCCTTCTCCATAGCGACCAGATACCGCCGTCCCTCTCCGGAGGTGGGCTTGAGCTGCCGGAGGAGGCTGACTCATCGAAACCTTCTTTTTCTGCTTTCCTGTCGGACTCCCGCCCTTTGCCCAGGCCTTCCTTCAACTTCCGTCCGGCCAAAGGGCTTACTTTTCGAATGATCTCTAAAGCGGCCTTTTGAGCACCTACATCGAGTTGGGATAGGGCTTTAGCCACAGCCTCGAGTTCATCCTTTTCGATCAAATTGGATAAAGCATGGGCCGCTGATCGTCGCACGCCGATGTTTTCGTCTCCCAGGGCAGTCATGAGCGGCTCGATGGCCCTGGGATCGCCGATATTGCCTAAGGCCTGGATGGCACACTCCCGCGTGTACCACAGTCCTTCGTGGAGCGCCTCCAAAAGGGCGGGAACGGCCTTCATGCCCAGCTGCGAGAGTTTTTTTGCGGCCGCCATGCGGATAGAAAATTGCTCGTTGGCTATGAGGCCAATGAGCCTCTCAATTTTTCCATCAGAAGCATCTCCCTCTTGTGGGGATGCATGCTGCCCATGTGCACCAAGGGTCAGCCTAAGCGTTTCTTTGGACTTTTTCTCAATCGAGTCTCGATTTTCTGCCGTCAACTTTTTTTCTCCGTTTTGGCCACATCCAGCTGGTGAGCGATGAGATGCCTCAGCTCTTTCGTGCCCGCACCGTTTACGGCCGATATGGCGTGGTGGAGAGCATTTGCTCTGGCCTGTATTCGGGGATATCTTCGGCCCGCTGGCCAGAGATCGACTTTGTTGAGTACCACAAGAGAGGGCCTCTCCAGCAAGTCGGCCTTGAAACGGGCCAGCTCATCGCAGAGGATCTCATAATCTCTCTGCAGCTCTGCTCTGGTGATGTCCAGGAGGAAAAGCAGAACCCTGGTTCTCTCGATGTGCTGCAGAAATTGAATGCCCAGACCTTTACCCTGATGAGCTCCCAAGATGAGTCCGGGAATGTCAGCTAACACACACTGCCGAAATTCGCCCAGGCGAACAACCCCCAGCTCCGGCTGAAGGGTAGTAAAAGGATAATCGGCAATTTTGGGCTTGGCCGACGAAAGACATGCTAAAAGGGTCGATTTTCCGCTATTTGGCAAACCCACCAAGCCCACATCGGCCAAAATCTTAAGTTCAAGGCTGAGCCTAAGTTCCTGTCCCTCTCCACCCTTCTCAGCCTTTCTTGGAGCCTGATGGGTGGCAGTGGCAAACCGTGCGTTACCACGCCCCCCTTCACCACCCCGGGCCACCACAACTTGTTGTCCATGAGCAACCAGATCGGTCACGACCCGATCCGAGGCTATGTCCTTCACCACGGTCCCCAACGGGACGAGAATGCGAACGTCTTGTCCCCTTTTGCCGTGCTTATTAGCGCCCTGACCATGGGCACCTCTTTCGGCCCGAAACTGTTTCCTATGACGAAATCCCAACAGAGTGTTGATATTTTCATCGGCCACCAGGACGACATCTCCACCGTTACCACCATCCCCCCCATCCGGTCCACCTTTGGGCACATATTTCTCATGCCGAAAACTGATGCAACCGTTTCCCCCCCTGCCACCCCACACCGTAATCTCAACATGATCGATGAACATCAAGCGGCCTTCTGTTCCTTCTCCTCCTGGAGAAGGCCCACCAAAGTGCTGCGCAGGGCCTTCTCATTTAGTTTCCGCTGCAACCTGCCCTGGTGGGCCACCGAGATAAGGCCCGTCTCCTCGGAGACCACCACCACCACCGCATCCGACTCCTCGCTGATGCCCACAGCAGCTTGGTGACGCATGCCCAGCACCCTGCGATAACGAGGATTCTGGGTTAGAGGCAGGGTACATCGTGCTGCCACGATGGTGGACCCCCGAATGATGATGGCGCCGTCATGGAGGGGAGACGGGGGAGTAAAGATGGTGCTGATGAGATCAGCAGAGACGGCGGCATTGATGATCTTCCCCGTCTCCACATAACCCTTGAGTCCCACCACCCGTTCCAGCACGATCAGACCGCCCAACTTCCTCTGGGACAACTTCAGAGACCCCTGGACCAATTCGTCGAGAGTACCGCTCTCCATCCCCCTCAAGAAACCCCGTATTAAAGGACTTTGTCCCAGTTTCGCCAGAGCTCTCCTCAACTCTGGCTGAAAGACCACCACGATGGCGATGACCCCCACCGGCGCCACATTGGAGATGAGCCAACGGAGGGCATCAAGTTGAAGCCAGTAGGCGGCGAAGGAGGCCAAAAACAGGAGAAAGAGGCCTGTGAGCATCTGTACGGCTCTTGTGCCCCTCATCAGCATCAGAAGCTTATAAAAGATGAAGGCCACCGCCGCAATGTCCACCAAGTCAGAGAGACCTACCCTCACGAAAGCGATCCTAAACAAGTCCATATGGTCACCCTCATCCCATGGCTACGGATATCGCGTGGGCCATTTGAACAACGCGGTTCATCTCCTTCACATCGTGCACTCGAAGCATATGGGCACCTCTGGTCACGGCAAGAGCTGTTGCAGCTGCAGAGCCCTCCAGGCGATCCTCGACCGGCAGATCGAGGACCTTTCCGATGAAGGACTTCCGCGAGACGCCCACCAAGACCGGCACACCCAGAGTGTGAAGCTCGCCAAGACGATTAAGGATGGTCAGGTTGTCCTGCACTCGCTTTCCGAAGCCGATCCCAGGGTCCACTATCAATCGGCTGCGGGAAATCCCGGCCTCCTCGGCCTTCTGCAGTTGCTGTGCCAAGAATTGGATAATCTCTTGCATAACATCGTCATAACGAGGATTGCGCTGCATATTGCGAGGGGTTCCTTTCATGTGCATCAAAACCAGCGCTGCCTTGTTTTCGGCCACCACCTGGGACATCCGCTGGTCGAATCGCAGTGCGCTGATATCATTCACAATATGAACCCCTGCCTTCAGAGCACGATCGGCTACCTCAGCTTTGTAAGTGTCGACGGATATAGGTACTTTCAACTCGGCACTCAATCGCTCCACGACGGGAATAACCCTTCGTAGTTCTTCATCCAGAGGAATGGGTTGAGCTCCGGGCCGGGTGGATTCGCCACCCACATCGATGATGTCAGCCCCCTGAGCCACCATCTCATGAGCACGAGGGATAGCTCGCTCCAGCGCGTTGAACTGCCCGCCGTCGGAAAAAGAATCGGGCGTGAGATTGAGCACACCCATGATAAGGGGCCGCTGGCCGATGGAAAGAACTTTTCCACGACAATGGAGCTGACGCTGGTGAGGACTCCTTAGATCGGCAATGACCCGCTGGATCTCCGTAGAGAGCCGATCCAGGCCGAAGGGTTGGGCCGCTATCTTGTGCGCTAACCTCTCCAGCTGGCCAACTGTGCCCATGATTAAGACGTCGGAGCGTTTGACCCGGGCCGTGATCACTCCTCGAGCCACCGCCGCATCCGCTCCCAGAGCGAGCATCTCCTGTTTGATCACAGTGGCCGCCGGAAAGGGTAGATCCGAGACCTTGAGCACTTTAAAAATGGCCTTGGGGGCCATAATCTCCCACGAGCGGCCATTGGCACCCACGCGCTTCAGCTCCTTGGCGGCTTGGGACAGCTCCCGGATGTCCACTAGCCTGACGTGTGGGCGCGCCATGATCCTCCCGTGGCGGTATGCAGGCCTTTACTTGTGCCCCTTGATCAGGAAAAAAGCCTCGGCTCGAGTGGCTTCATTTCTCATGACGCCACGCATGGCCGAGGTGGTGGTCACAGAGCCAGGTTTTTTCACACCCCTCATGGTCATGCACAGGTGTTCCGCCTCGACGACCACCAACACGCCTTTAGGCTGCAGAACCTCCATGATAGTATCGGCCACCTCCGTGGTCAAACGTTCCTGCAACTGGGGACGCTTTGCCATGGCCTCCAACACTTTTACAAGACTGCTGAAACCAGTGATGCGATTGTTGTCTGGAATATAGGCCACATGTGCCACCCCGAAGAAGGGCATGAGGTGATGTTCGCAGATGGAATAGAAGGGAACATCGCGAACCAGAATCATCTCGTCTTGATTCTTGGTTGAGAACACCTGCAGCTGCTTTCGAGGATCCGCACAAATCCCCCCGAAGATCTCCTGGTACATTTCGGCCACCCTCCGGGGGGTATTCCGCAAGCCTTCCCTCTGGGGATTTTCCCCTATGGCCTTTAAGAGTCTTTTGACTGCAGCCTCGATTTCGGCTTTGTCCATGCCCGTTGTTTCCGTTCCGTTTCCGATGAGCTGGAGGGAACCTTACGACCAGCGGTCGTCTTCCTTGTGGGGGTGGCGTTCTCTTTCCGGCGTGGCCTTCTCCGGGAGTGTCTCGAACGTGGTTTCTTTGACCGCAGGATCTTGTCGATCTCAGAACCATCGAGGATTTCCCTTTCCAGCAGAGCCTTGGCCAACCTATGCAAGTTATTCAGGTTGGCTCTAAGGATGGCTTCCGCTCGATGCTGCTGAGCTTCCACGATGCGCTTGACCTCCTCGTCGATGAGAATAGCCGTCTCTTCGCTGTAGTCCCGATGTTTGGCGATCTCCCGCCCCAGAAAGATCTCCTCCTCTTTCTTCCCAAAGGTCACTGGTCCCAACCTCTCACTCATGCCCCATTCGCACACCATGCTCCTGGCCCAGCGGGTGGCATCCTCGATGTCCCCACCCGCACCTGTGGTCATCTGGTCGAACACGATTTTCTCGGCTGCCCTTCCACCAAGCTTAACTGCAATGAGGTTTTCCAGATACTCCTTTGACCAGCTGTGTTTCTCATCCTTGGGCAACAGATGAGTGACGCCCAAGCTGCGGCCCCGCGGTATGATGGTGACCTTGTGGACCGGCTCGGCTCCAGGGATGAGTTTGGCCACCAGGGCATGCCCGGCCTCATGATAGGCGGTGCTTTTTTTCTCATCTTCGCTGAGGATGAGGCTTCTACGCTCCACTCCCATCATGACCCTGTCTTTGGCCTCCTCGAAATCGTTCATCGTGACCTTGCTGCGGTCTTTTCGAGCCGCCAACAGAGCAGCCTCATTGACTAAGTTGGCCAGGTCGGCCCCAGACAGGCCAGGACTCCCACGAGCCAAAAGGGAGAGATCCACATCCCTGGCCAAGGGGATACGACGTGTGTGAACTCTTAAAATTCCCTCCCGGCCCTTGACGTCCGGAATGTCCACGATGATCTGCCGATCGAATCGGCCGGGCCGCAAAAGCGCTGGGTCCAGAACATCAGGCCGGTTGGTGGCCGCCAAGAGGATGACCCCCTCATTGGACTCGAATCCGTCCATCTCCACAAGAAGCTGATTGAGCGTCTGCTCCCGCTCGTCGTGACCACCGCCTAAACCTGCGCCTCGGTGACGGCCCACGGCGTCAATCTCGTCGATGAAGATGATGCACGGGGCACTCCTTTTGCCCTGCTCGAAAAGGTCACGAACCCGGGAGGCTCCCACGCCCACGAACATCTCCACGAAATCTGAGCCGCTCATGCTGAAGAAGGGAACCCCCGCCTCCCCGGCCACGGCCCGAGCCAACAGGGTCTTGCCAGTCCCCGGCGCCCCCAGAAGGAGGGCACCCTTTGGGATCCTGCCTCCCAGTTTCTGAAACCGTCCCGGATCTCTGAGGAACTCAATGACCTCTTGAAGCTCCTGTTTGGCCTCGTCGGCTCCGGCCACATCGGCGAAGGTGACCTTCGGCCTATCCTGGGTCAATAGCTTGGCCTTGCTCTTTCCAAAGGAGAAGATTCCTTTTGGTCCTCCGCGCATCTGACGAAAGATGATCAGCCAGATGCCCACCAGCAGTATCCAAGGCAGCCCAGAGAGCAGAATGCTAAACCAGTTCAATGTCCTCGGTTCGGCAATGATGGTCACCTCCTGGGCCTCCAACTCGTTCACGAGCTCTGGCATCTCAAAGGGAATGTGCACGTAGAACTTGTCAAATTCGGTAACCTTTCCATTATCCAGTTTTGTGGCCACACCCTTGAGTTCGCCGCGAATATCCTTGTCCACGATGGTCACCTGGCTCACATTGCCCTGGTTCAGCTGCTGGCGGAACTCAGTATATGTAATGGTCACCTCTTGTCGACGAGATCGGTTGAAAAACTGAAAGATGGATATGGAGAGGAGAAGTAGAAGAATCCAAAACAGCAGAGTTCGAGAAGTCCTTCGCCAACCGGGTCCCTGTGAGTCTCCCTGCGGTGGTCCCTGGTCTCGACCACCTGTAGGTGGACGTCCCCTGTCAAACCGCCCCTGATCTCGGTTACTCGCGTTCATCACACCTCAACCTTTCCGAAAAGGAGACTCACTCCTCCAGCACCCCGATGTAAGGCAAATTTCTCATTCTCCCTTCATAATCCAGGCCGTAACCGACAACGAACTGGTTCGGAATAACGAATCCCACGTAATCCAGAGGCACATCCACCAGACGACGCTCCTTTTTATCCAACAGCGTCAAGATCTTTAAGGAGGCCGGGTGTCGAGTTAACAGGTTGGCCCGAATGTACTGCCAGGTGAGACCGGTGTCAACGATATCCTCAACAACCAGCACATGGCGCCCGTGGATGTTGGTGCTGAGGTCCTGAAGTAAACGGACGACACCTGTGGAGTCCTGAGAATTGCTATAACTGGACACGGCCATGAAGTCCACTTCATGAGGAATATCTATGCCACGAATGAGATCGGACAAAAGGAGGAAACTCCCCTTCAGGATGCTGACCAAAATAGGGTCCATCCCCCGATAATCTTTAGAAATCTGTGCCCCCAACTTCTTGATCCTATTTTGAATCTGCTCCTCGGCGATCAGCACCTTCAACTTGGATATCATGGGTTGCGCTCCAAAAAGCACCGAGCCCATAGGACTGATTTTGTTTTCTCGGTCACCCTGAAGGGGTTGGCGATGCCATGTCCGATGACCCATATGATTCCGTCTCTGCCCACTAATAGGGGAATTTCATCCCGCTGAATACGGGGAACCTTTCGATCGATGAGGTAATCGGAAAGTTTACGGGTGCCGCTCATACCAAGCGGATGAAATCGATCTCCCCGTTGGCGGCTTCGCAATAGGAAGGGACCGCGTAGCCGTGCCCAATCCACGAAGGCCTCGAACTGATCCCGCACTCGAGGCGGCCAAGGAATTCGCCCTTTGACCACTAATTCCGTCCTTAAGGCCAGCCCCAAAGCGGAAAACTCGATTTTTCCGGGGAGCTCTACGGACTTACAGAAAGGTTGGGGCAAACCCTTCCGGAAGACAAGAGCCTTGGCGGCACGTTCTACCACTATCTCATCAGGAAGGTGAATCCGAGACCCGACGTGTCCGTTACAAGCCAGGTTAAAAACCTGTTCCACATGCTTAAAGCTGATACGCCGGAGATCTCCCTTTATCCTTCTGATAAGCTCTCTAATCAGAAATTTTCCTTGAATGTTAAAATAATCCGCAAAAAGGGCTAAATCAAGAACAATTTTCCCATTGGAATCCTTTTTGCTCGGGCTTTCCAGTAGATCCTGGGACAATTTCTGGAAATAGATGTTCTCCTCGCTTTCCAGCTGGCCAATTCTATTGAGAATTTCCACTATCTTAGGATTGTATCTTCGCTCCAGCAGAGGAATCAACTCATTCCTTACCCGATTTCGCAGGTATCGGAGCTGCTGGTTGGTGTGATCTCGGCGCGGATGGAAACGACGCCTGTGGAGATATTCCTCGATTTGGCAACGTCTCACTTGGATCAGAGGTCGCACGATCCGGCCCCTGACGGGGGGAATCCCGCTCAAACCTGTGGATCCGGCACCACGAAGGATGCGCATCAACACCGTCTCTGCCTGATCGTCGGCATTGTGCCCAGTGGCAATGCGTCGGGCCTTCACCATGGAGGCCACCCGCTCGAAGAAGGCGTAACGAGCCAGTCGGGCCTCCTCCTCCAGGCTACCCCGAGACTCTGTCAGAAATTGGATCCCCTGCACGGTAGAGGATAAACCCAGCCGTCGAGCCAGTCGCCTGGTGTATTGGGCGTCCTGTCGAGAGCTATGACCGCGAAGCCCATGATCCAGATGGACCACGTGTAGGTCGATGCCCAGTGTATCACGCAGACGCCACAGGAGGTGGAGCAAGGCCACAGAGTCTGGACCGCCTGAGACGGCCACTAACACTCGATCCCCTTTCTCAATCATCTGATACGTCGCAATAGTCTCTCGTACTTGCTGGATGATGTCCATATCAACGCTCGCTGCTCAGATCTGGAATCTCACGGTTTGTTCTGGGTTACTGGCTCGTGCGATGATCTCTCGCTCTCCCCTTGCATCTCTGGCGATGACCACAGCGGTCTGATCCCCCGGAGCATCGCTATACCGGAGCAGGATTGCTACTGCCAATGGGACCAAGGTTTCCGGTGCTCCACCGGGGATGAGGGCCAGCGGGCTGGGATACCCCTTCACGTCCAAGATCATATCGTTCGGGACTCGAAGCTCGCTTAGTTTCTTGTTTTCTCCTTGGTTGCGCCCCACCACTATCTTACAACGATCGTCCAGGCGCAGGTGGCGGCCCACCTTGAGCAGCTCTACCTCTCGCGGAGTCACGGAATCACTATGTTGAAATAGATCTCTCAAGCGCCGGGAGAAGATCGCATCGGTGAGGAGACAGCCACCGGCCGGGTTCGGATAGTTAGGGATGCCGTAGTGGGCCGCCAGTTCCATCTGCCTTTTGCGTCCCCGTCCCCGCAAGTCCAGAAGGCACTGGCGATCCACTTTACCCTCCCGTTCCGGTTGGGTCTCAGGCAACAGCTTGGCCGAAAGAGGGCGGAGAATGACCGGCTCGTAGCCAGATTCTCGGGCCACCCTTACCAGTGAACCTCTGTTCTGGGACATGGGACGTTCCCCCAAGACCTCTCCGGAAAAGAGGAAGTCGGCTCCCTCCCGTTCCATGAGCTCTCCAGCCTTTCGGAACATCATGGCGTGGCAGTCGATACAGGGATTCATATTGCGGCCATAACCGTGTTTGGGATGGCGAACCATCTCCAGGTGCTCCCCGGTAATGTCCACGATCCTGTGATCCATCTTCATACGCTGAGCAGCCTCTTTGGCTCCCTTGGCCCCGAAAAAGGGACTACAGAAGGTCACGCCGATGACCTCAATTGCCTGGTCCTGCAATACCTTGACGGCCAGAATACTATCCAGCCCACCGGAGAACAACCCCACACCTTTGGCCATAACACGTTCTCTCCAAAAAACATAACGTGGGAAGGTCGAAATAATTTCCTACTAACAATGTAGGCTTGTCCAGGAATGAAGTCAAGTGGTATTTGGGGATTTGAGGAAGCAGATTGAGCTGTGCAAAACCGCATCTTCGGTGCTTAAGAAAAAAGCCCGAGATCCAGGGAGAATCTCGGGCCTCCAGCGTCGATTCATCATACAATTTAGAAGGAGAATAGCACTCCGGCATGGAGGGTAATATCGTTGGAGTCGGTCGTCTCTTTCTGACCATCGATTTCTGTCTCGACGGCGTCTTTGATGGTGTGGTACTTGGCCATCAAATCGACGTCCAAATCGAACTTCCCCAGGGGACTGCTATAGACCTTCACCAGCATTCCACCGGTGAAGTTCCAGCCGAACTTGGTGGTGCTGAAGTCGGTTTTGCCGATGTCGGTACCCTCAATCTCCACCTCGGTGCTGTAATTGTAGACGCCGGCCATGGGGGCTGCGTAAAATCGCGCCGGGCCCATGGGCGTTTGAAATTGGGGTCCCACGGTAAATTGAACGGACTGGTTGCGGGTCTCAACGTCTACCGGAATGCCAGCCACTTCACCCTTACGGGTCTCGGAACCATAGACCACAAAGGCCAAATCAGCCCGCGCGCCGATGCCCACCATCACAGGGGGCGAGAAAAGGAACTTTATCCCGACTCCGCCCCCATTTCCCGAGACGTTGGCAAAATCCTCTTGGGGCATCGAGAGAAACAGGTTCGGGCCCACGGCAAATCCGGCCGTGGCGGTGGAACAATAGGCCAAAAATAAAAACGTCAAGAGAGTGACCACTACTCGTTGGGACATTCCTTTTCCTCCTTTCAGAAAAACCCGCGCCTGAGCCAGGTCTAATCAGGGCCGAACATTCACTTCGAGGCCGGATAAAACTTCAGGCCGTATATCTCTTGTCCATTGATTTCCCGGACCTTCTCCCAGCGGTGACGCATCTTCATGCCCATCTCCACCTTATCGGTGGACAGCTGGCCCAGAGCTCGGACGCCGCGGGGGTACTCGACGATGCCCAGCATCAACGTTCGCGTCGTGAAATCCATGGTGAGAGCGTGAAGTTTCGTAAAGGTGAGCAGGGTGCCCTCTTTCTCCAAGGCCAGCTCTTTAAATTGGTCCCCGCCACAGCCCAGACAGAACCTGCGTTTCGGGTGGAAAACACGCCCACATGCTTTGCACTGATAACCCTTCGGGACCTCCATTGCTCACTCCCGGCTTAGGACAAAAGCCAATACGTTGTTGCCGAATCCCCCGAAATTACAACAAAAACCGTTGACCGCCTGGGAAACCTGCCTTTCACCAGCCTGGCCCCGCAATTGCCAGACCAGCTCCGTCACCTGAGCCACCCCCGTGGCGCCCACGGGATGGCCCCGAGCTTTCAACCCTCCAGAAGGATTGATGGGTAGCTTGCCGTCCAACCGGGTAGCTCCTTCCTCCAGGGCTCGATGCCCTTGGCCCACGGGAAAGAAACCGGCCTGCTCGCTCTCGACGATCTCCAGGATGGTGAAGGCATCGTGCAGTTCGGCCACCTGGATGTCCTGTGGGCACAGCCTGGCCATCTCAAAGGCAGCCTTGGCCGCACCTCGAACCGCCTTCAGATCCAGGGGATCATCTCTTTGGTATACGGCGTGGATATCGGTCGCTTGACCGAAGCCAGCGATGTGCACTGCGGGATGAGGGGCATCCTTGGCCTTTTCGGCGGCACAAAGCACAACGGCAGCGGCTCCGTCACTCACCGGACAGCAATCGTACATCCTCAGAGGCTCTGCGATGGGCGGGTTATTGACTACCGCCTCGGGCCGGAGCAGGATGCCCTCCATGGTCACTGCCTGCTGGATGTGGGCATAGGGATTCTTGGCGCCATTCTCGTGATTCTTCACAGCCACCATGGCCAGATGTTCTTGTTTTACGCCATATTTGGCCATGTGCAGCCGGGCGAACATACCTGCCAGGGAAGGCAGGGTGACGCCGTAAATGTACTCGCCCTGGCGGTGAGTCATGCTGGCCACAAAATCGGTTGCTTCCCAACCGGTTACGGCCCGCATCTTCTCGCCGCCGACCACAAGAACTGAATCATAAAGGCCGGAGGCGATGGCCAGAAAGGCGTTCTTGATGGCTGAAGCTCCTGAGGCCGGGCCGTTTTCCACGGTGTCGGCAGGAGCCGGCAGCAAGTTCAGGCGGTCTACCAATGCGCTGGCCACACCCGTCTGGTAGTTGAGGATGCCGGCGCCCATGTTGGCCACGTAGACTGCGTCAACGGATCTGTGGTCGAGTCCCGCGTCCTTCATGGCCGCCAAAGAGGCCTCCATAAGCAGCTCCAAAAGGTCCTCTTCACGGCGGCCGAACTTGGTCATCCCACAGCCGATTATAGCCACATCTCTCATGAAAAAACCTCTCCGGTCTCGTTGAGATCGGTGATCGTTAATCGTGAATCGTTAATCGTGAAAACCATAATTGCAATTGGCAATGGCAGTAGCAATAAAAGAGTGTAAGCTACTGCTGCCGACTATTTTCTTATTGCCATTGTTATTGCCATTGCTATTACAATTCGTCTTTCACTGCATACTGCTTACTACCTACTGGGATGGCCAGGGGAGGAAATTGCCACTGAGATTTTCACTAATCTCGACTCTCCTACGAGCTGCGCTTTTTCGCTCTCCCCGTCACCTGTTGGACCAGCTGAGCCTCCTCGGGGATCGTGATGGTCTCTGCCGTCTTCAGCAAAGGCGCCGGCACCGGCCGCTCTCCCACCACCAGTCGATCCTTGGCGGCGTGATACAGCTCCGGCGTCAAGGTCCAGACGTCCACACCGCCCAGCTCATGAGGTATGTCGGGCCGTTGGATGAGATCGTACTCCAGCATCCACCGGCGAAAGCCGATGGGGCTCTCGGCGGTGATGTAGACGTATTTCTGCTTCAGGATCTCTATGTGATACTCCATCTTGGAGGCGAACAGGTGGGCCCCAACCCTCAGCCCGCGTCTCAAAGCTAGGGTATGGTAGCTGATACCCACCTTGGAGCTCAGGGTTCGCCCGTTGACCAGACCCACCAGCTGTCCGTCGATGAGGCCCACGAGACAGTATTCATCCTTCACCCTGTACCGCTTCCAGCCCAACAGCTCGGCGAAGGTCCGGGCAGCGACGATGTCGTAGAAATCCCGCTCCACGTAAAGCAAGGGAGCGATGGCTTCTAGGAGCATGGAAGTCTCCTCTCGAACTGCAGGACGGACGACCATTTGCTCGCCCGTGGCCAGATAGATGGACTTGGGCGGATAAGGGGGAAGCTGACGCTCCGGTGGCCTGAGTATGCCTTCCAGATCAGCCATGGTGGGCTACTCCTGGTTTATAGGAAGAAACTGAAGAATCGAGGCAAAAAAAATCCCTGTCAAGCCCTTGGGCAAACAAGGCACATGCATATGAAAAATGGTAGCGGTGCAGGGATTCGAACCCCGGACACGCGGATTATGATTCCGCTGCTCTAACCAACTGAGCTACACCGCCACCGGATTGTTAATTTAACGCCTTCTGCTAGATTTGTCAAGGGAATATTTTGTTGGTGTTTGGTGCTTATGGATCAAAGGGATTCGGGAATCGTGATTCGGGAAAAACGATGGACATCAATTCGGAGGGGCACGGCGCGCCGCTGCGCAAAATGAAACGTTCAGCGACACTACCATGATGATGCCATCTCCAAATATTCCCATACACATTGGGGCGGTTCGCGAACCGCCCCTACGAGCCTTGCTGATTACGCAACTCGCATCACGTAACACGAGCCACGTATCACGCCATCATTCCTCCGGATACATATCCGGTGGGATGATCGGCAAGGGCCTGCCCGGATGTTCGGAGATCAACTTCAGATAGAGCCATTCGCGATCCTCTTGCATGCTGAAACCAGGCATCTGTGGCTTGAACATGTCGAGCTTAAACAGTCCCTTGCGAGGCAGTTCCACGATCTCGACCTCCCTCCCCGGGGGGATGCCCGCTGCTTCTTTGGCCAACAGGAGAGATGTCTCCAACCCCCCGATGAGGTCCACCAATCCCTTTTGGTGACCATCGATGCCACTCCAGGCTCTCCCCTGGGCGACGGAATCAACTTGGGCTTCGGTCAACTTCCGTCCCTGAGCCACTTGGGCCACAAAGGTTTTATAGGAGGCTCGGATGTGATCTTCTATAATGCCGCGCTCCTCGACCGTCAAATTGCGGTCGGGCAGCGGTATTCCCAAAAACGGAATTCGGATTCCAAAGCCAACGTCGGCGTGATCGCCCACCTTGACATGATCCGACGTGAGCCCCAGCTTCGAGCCGAACCCCTTATTCCAAACCCACCCACCGGCCACGCCGATTGAGCCCGTCACCGTATTGGGAGCAGCCACGATGGTATCTGCGTACATAGAGATCTGATACCCGGCGGAAGCAGCTACATTTCCCTGACTGACGACGACCGGCTTTGCCTGGGCGCATTTCCGGAGAGCCTCAGCGACGATATCGGCCGGCAGGCCAAGCCCTCCGGGAGAGTCCACCCGGAAGACCACGCCCTTGACCTGCCTGTCTTTCTTCAATTGCTTAAATATCTTCTCCAACTGGCGAGCCTTGATGCCCTCATCCATGGCGCAGAAACCCACAGCATACACGACGGCGATCTGGGGTTTGTCTCCCCAGATCTGGGAGGGAAATTCCCGGGCAGCCAGCTTTTTAGGGCCCACCATTAGCTTGCTTTTGCCCTCCCAAGACTTGATGATCTCCTTGGCATCCACCCAACGCCCCAGGGTATCCACGAGACCCTCAGCGAGAGCAATATCAGCCGAGAATAAAGATTTCTCGTTAATCCAGGAATCAAATTTTTGTTTGGAGATATTCCTCGAGACTCTGATGTCTTCTCGAACCACTGCATAGAGATCATCAAGCAACGCCTGGCGCTGCTCCCGGTCTGCCTCGGACATGCCCTCCCTGGATAGGATCTCACCAGCGGACTTGTACTTGAAAAGACGCCATTCGTCAAAACCCAGGCCCAGCTTTTCCAGCATGCCTCGAAAGTAGGTGTGACCAGCTACGTATCCAGGAAGAATGAGAACTCCCTCGGGATTCATGATGATTCTGTCAGCCACGCTGGCCAGGTGATATTCGGTCATCCCGCCGTCATCCATGAAGACCACAACCTTCTTGCCAGTCTTCCTGACCTCCTTGAGCTTTTCGCGAATCTCCCAAGCCAAAACTCGAGAAATGCGAATCCCAGATAGGTTTATGACCACACCGGCGATGCGCGGGTCCTCGATGGCAGCATCCAGGGAGCTGAGGAGGTCGTAGAGGGTATGGGTCTGCTCGTCGAAGTAACGGTATTTGCGGTAGGAAACCCTGCCCTTCAACTCCAGAGAAAGATAGCGTTTGTCCTTTCTCAGGTAGCGGTCGAAGAGGCTGAGTTTTGGGTAGCCACCCCGAATTCCGTAAGTGGTGTAACTCAGCTCTTGCTGGTCGTCGTAATGGGGGGCCGCCGACACGGCCGACCGCCCGAAGCTGAAGTTCAATCCCAGAGTGAAAGCCTCGGTATCCAGATATTTGCCCACCAGCTCAATTCCAGGTAAAAACTCCACAGCGCCACCAAGACCCCATCGAGCCTCCTCAAACCGGTCCTTCTTTGCCAGCTCAGCGTCCGCAAACAAGGTCACAGTGGGATTGCCCAGGGGGCGAACCGCCAGGTCGAAGATCCCCGAGCGGTTCGAGCTGCCAGTGGCGAAGTTACCCGCCACGCCGAGAGATACATATGGAAAAGGGCGTCCCATCAAACCAAGCTGGAAAATATTCTCCCTCGGATAGCCCTGTGAGTCTCCTCCCGACCAGCCGTAGCCCAGCCCAATAGCCCAACTTCCTTCTCCCTCAGCTATGGCCATACGGTAATCTGTGATGCTGACCTTTCGCGTTTGGCCACCTACTGTTGGCAGAGTCTGTCTGTGATGGATGCAGCCAAAGCCCAGATGAGGAACCCCCAGAAACAAACCCCACCTTCTAAGAGAGCCGAGCTTCGCCCCTTGATCAGACCAGAAAAACTGGTGCTCAAAGCCGGGCAGTAGGCCATAGGCGGCGGGGTTCACATATCCCCCCAGGGCGGAACCAGCGGCCCCGGGAGTGGTCAGGAGAAAATCCGTTTGGGAGTAGTACGAGGGAATGGGAGCAATCTGGTGGGCGCAGGAGGCATTGATTCCGAGAACGGACAGGGTCATCAAGAACACACAGACAACGGCAATTCTCCTCATTGGGACCTCCTTATGTAAATGGTAGAAAGAAAGGGCAGCGTTAAAATCTGTGCTCTTGAAGACAGCACCTTGTCTGGTATAAGAATCTGGAAGGACAAATCAACAAACCATTCCCACGAAAAAGCTATAGGGGCGAGATCACCTCGCCCCTATCGAATCCCAGGACCTTTCTTCCAATTTCATCAGGGTCTTCAATCCGAAATTCCTCACATGGACCCTATAAACTCCTTCCAGGGAGTAGCCAGCATGGTCTCTGTGCTGGAATGTCCAAAGGCTCGGATGATGGTCGCAGCCTTGGTGACATCTTTGGGGTCGTCGGCCTCGACGATATCCAGGATGTCGAAACGACCGAAGAGGCCATAACTGTCCTTCCAGACAACCCCCGGGCACTCGCTGCGAATCCTATCGCCAACCTCCTTTGCCAACTTACGGAAATCCTCCGGCTTACGAAAGGCCTCAGGAGAAATACGGCTCAAAATGACGTAGGTCGCCATGGTACACCTCCCTTCTTGGCCGTGGCTATAAAAGTTCCTCTTTGGAGACAATCCGAGGTGGTCTCCTCGCGCTTTAAGTATGGTAGTACAGAACAGAGCGATTGTCAAGAGGTTTTCGCCCTGTGGTAGAGGTCTTTGTCTTCTCGTCTGCGGCACTCAGGCCAGAGCCGGCTGATGCCGGCGAAAAAGCCCAGATGGATCTGAAGAAAGCCGATAGACTCTATGCCTCCCACCAATAGCTCCACGAAGGAGATCAAAACCGTGACCCCCGCCGAAAAACCCAAGGTCACGCTCAGCAGTCGCGGCCGCGGCTTGCGGACCACCAGTCCCAGTAGGCTGCCCAGAGCAGATGAGTCGCTGAGCGTTTTAACGACTATCCCTTTTGGACCTTAATTCCTAAGACATCAAAAATGAAGGCATATCCAAACGCCACATCCCTTAAATAATCGTACCTGCCAGTCTGACCAAAATGGCCTGCGCCCATATTTGTCTTGAGCAGCAAGATATTGTCGTCGGTTTTGAGGGCCCTCAGCTTGGCCGTCCATTTGGCCGGTTCCCAATACTGCACTCGAGGATCATTCAGGCCAGCCGTGATCAGCATGTTGGGATAGTCCTTAGCCTCGACATTGTCATACGGAGAATAGGATTTCATGTAATGATAGTATTCCCTTTCGTTAGGATTACCCCATTCTTCGTACTCCGTGACTGTCAATGGTATGTTGGGATCCAGCATTGTGTTGATGACGTCCACAAAGGGTACCTCGGCGATGACGATCTTGAACAAGTTGGACCGCATGTTGGCCACCGCTCCCATAAGCAAGCCGCCGGCGCTTTCACCATTCACAACGAGCCTCTCTGCGGAGGTATAATTCTCGGCGATCAGGTGTTCAGCACAGGCGATGAAGTCCGTGAAGGTGTTCATTTTGTTAAGCAGCTTTCCGTCCTCATACCAGTGTCTGCCCATCTCTCCTCCCCCCCGGATGTGGGCGATGGCATAGGTGAAACCCCGATTTATGAGACTCAATCTATTGGCGGAAAACTTGGGTTCGCTGGATAAACCATACGATCCGTAGCCATCAAGATAAAGAGGACTGGTACCATCTTTCACCATCCCCTTTTTGTAAACCAATGAGATGGGCACCATGGTGCCGTCGGGGGCCTGAGCCAACATTCTCTCGGATCGATACAGAGATGGGTCATAACCACCCAGGACCTCATACTGTTTTTTCAACTCCCGAGTTTTGGCATTCATGTCATAATCGAAAACGGACCTGGGCGTCACCAACGAGCTGTAATTGAAGCGAAGGACATGGGTGTAAAACTCCGGGTTGCGTTCCGGCCAACAGGTATAAACGGGCTCGGGCAATTCCACCTCATGAATTTGTCTGCTTCTCAGATTCATGACCCGGATTTTTTTCAGTCCCCCCTCCCGTTCGTAGAGCACCAAGTGGTTTTCAAAGAGATCGATTCTGTCGATTTTTACATGTTCACGGTGGGGAATAACCTCCTGCCAATTGTCTTTTGAGGGTTGGCTGACATGGGTTTCCATGACCTTGAAATTCTGGGCTCGATCATTTGTGAGAATGTAGAATTTCTCGCCTCCGTGGCCGACATCATATTCCATTCCCTGCTGACGAGAATGAATCACCTGCAACCCTTCACCGGGACGATCCGCGCTTAAATGGCGAATCTCAGAGGTGGTCTTGCTTTCCAAGTCAATGAAAATGTACGCCTTGCTCCTTGTTTTGGAAAGCTCCAGATAAAACATCTCGTCTCTTTCGTGGTACAGGAGCACATCTTCGCTTTGGTCGGTGCCCAATGTATGCCTGTAGAGCTTATAGGGACGTAAAGCCTCATCCAAGGTGCTGTAAAAAATCGTCTCGTTGTCGTTGGCCCACTCCAGGTCATCATAGGCACGCTCGATTTTATCCTCCAGGAGTTCACCTGTCTGCAGATCCTTGACGGAGACGGTGTATATTTCCGCGCCGGTTGTGTCCACTGAATAAGCCAACAGCCGATGATCTGGGCTCACCTTGAAGGCTCCGATCTCGTAATAATCATGGCCACGGGCCAGCAGATTCTGGTCCAACAGCACCTCCTCCTCCGCCCCCAGATTTCCCCTTTTTCTACAGTAAACCGGGTAGTCCTTTTCCACCTCCATGCGAGTGTAATAATAAAACTGGCCAATTTTCTCAGGAACAGACATATCTGTTTCTTTGATTCTCCCTTTCAGCTCTTTAAACAAGTATTCCTGCATCTTCCTCGTGTGTTTGGTCATTGCCTGGGTATATTCATTTTCAGCCTCAAGATACTCGATGACTTCTGGATTTGTTCTTTCCCGCAACCAGTGATAATTGTCGATGCGAACATCTCCGTGGAGGGTGTCCGCCTTGGGAATAACTCGAGCCATTGGAGGAGCAATATCCTTTTGTTGCTCACATCCGAAAACCAGCAAAACGACAAGGGCAAAACAGAGCGTCAAGCAGAAGAAAAGTTCCTGTTTTTCATACTGCCACATTGGAGAACCTCCGTGAAAACCGTGAAAAGCCGTGATTCGTGAATCGTGATTCGTGGAAAGTCGAGACTAGAGACTGGAGACTCGTAAAAAAGCAGATCCTAGATCCTGGATGCTTGATCCCGGTTGAAAAATGCAGGTTCTTAATGCTAACAATGGAATGAAAATAGACCTTATAAAGTCTCTGGATTCCCGCCCCCGTTTTCACGGGGACAAGCTTCCGCGGGAATGACAGATAGGAGAGATCTCATCGAGCATTCTAGTTCTCTAAACTCTCCAAACTCTCTTAACTCTCTAAACGCTCTAAACTCTTATCCTGCCCCTGCTCCCTGTCTCCTGCCCCCGGGGTGGTTACGGGAGGAGGCACTGCTTACTGCTCACTGCCTACTGCGGTGGAGGGGAGAGGGGATTGCCATTGCCATTGTCCCTGCCTCCTGCCTACTGCCTACTGCTTACTGTTCTTACCCTCCAGCGCTCGGCGAAAGGCATCCCAAAATGGATCCACCCGGGGGTGGACTAGAGGCCTTTGGCGCCCTCGCTCAACGAGCTGGATACCCCTTTTGGGGGAGATCACGGAGCCGATGACAGCACAGTTGATGTTCTTTTGCTGGAGAGCCTGAAGGACCTCCGGCGTCCGGTGGGGTCGACAGGTGATGATCAGGCTTCCCTCGCTAATGGCGGAGTAAGGGTCCATGCCGAAATGGGAGCAAATCTCATCTACCTCCTCCAGAATGGGTATCCGTTCCTTGTCCACCACCATCCCTACTGCGCTGGCCTGTGCCACCTCGTAAAGGCCTCCCCACACGCCGCATTCGGTGGCATCATGCATGGCCGTGACTCCGTTCTCGTGCACGCCTACAGAGACGGCCGTCAAGGCATCCTCGACAACCGACATCTGCCAGAAGATCTCCTGAGCTCTTAGGGCAAAGGACTCACCATAACGCTCGGCGATCTGGCGACTGAAGGTTACCGCGAAAATGCCCGTTGCCTCGATGGCTGCCCCCTTGGTGAGAATGATGTGATCGCCCTGCCGGGCCATCTGGGGCGTCAGATACTGCGATTTTGGTCCCACGCAGATCATGGTGGCTCCACCCACCATGGGATAGTCGCAGCCATCATACCGGGCGGTATGCCCGCTAACGATGGTAATGCCTAACTTCTGGCACTCCCTGTGAATAGCGGTCCACAGAAATTCCAGCTCCGGCTTCTGGATAGCCCTGGGCAGATTCAGATCTATCGACAGGTAGGTGGGCCTCAAACCGCAGGTGGCAGCGTCGGAGGCTAAAATGTGTACCGCAAACCAGGCTGCCCTCTCCCAGCCGTATTGCGGAACGACAAAAACTGGATCGGTGGTCAGGGCCATGACGAGGCCGTGACCGAGATCCACTACCCCTACATCTACCCCGTGTTGTGGGCCTACCAAAATGGACGTGTTCGAAGCCCCTAGATTGGGAAAGATCAATTGCTCGAAGATCTCCGGGGAAATCTTGCCCACTGCCGGAAGTTCGCTTCGCATCTCATCGCATCCTGACATTCTTGCCGGGAGGTTGGGTCTATGCAAAAAGGCATTGAAGATTGAAAATTTTGATAAAACAAAGGATTCAAGGATCCGAGGATCCGAATAATCTAGGATTTAAGGATTCAAGTGATCCAGGATTCAAGTGCCCCGCCACCCCATTTTTGTATGGATTTCGATTCCCGGTTTTTTCCCTTGAATCCTCGAATCCTGGGGCGGTGGAGGAGAGAATAAGGGAAATCCGTGAATCCTTGATCGGTAATTGGTGATCGTTAAAAGCTGTCTGACATCCCCCGCATCCTGTCTACTGCCGACTGCTAGCTGGGGAGGAGAAGAGAAGAGGGTAATTCCCGATTCCCGATCCCCGAATCCCGACTCCCGGTTTTCAGGCAAACAAAAAGCAAACCCCGATCAGGTTCGCTCTCGCCACCAACCGTTTCCCTCCGCTGGCATCACCCAGATCAGGTTCCAGGGGTATCATCTCAGGCCTTGCGGCCACCCCCAACGGACTTCATTGAAAGCTTTCCAAAGAGCTACCAGGGACTCTATGGCTGAGCACCTCCTACACTGGGTGAGTCCCCTTTGTGTGAATCGAAACTGGTAAATCGTTTATCGGTGTCGATGCTCGTAACGATGCTCGAAGCTCGTTTTTCGATGCTCGATGGTTGAAACAAGAACTCTCAATTTAGCGTACCGACAATTAGTTTGCTCACCAGCTCCAGGATCAAGAATTCAGGATCTGTCTTTTTTTTCACGATTAACGATTATCGATCAACGATTCACGTTACGGATATCAACGCCGACAAACTTGACCCAACCAACGAGCTTCTCCATCAACACCTGGTATAGCCACAGTGCCTGCAGACGACACACCCGCCGGTATGTTCCAGAGTCTCCCCGCAGTCGGGGCAGGTGCCGGCGGCTCCCTGCGGCTGATAATTCAAGCCTTCCTCGAGACTGTGGGTAGTCTTGAGGTACTTCTCGATAGCCCGGCTGATGGCATCGGGACACGAGAGAATAATCCCGCCATCCTGCCAGGAAGGGGAGGGACACCGGATGCCTCTCAGCTGCTTCAGAACGGCCTCAATCTCGATGCCACCCCGTAGGGCTAGGGATACCAATCGGCTGATGGCCTCCGTCTGGGAGGCGGCACACCCACCCGCTTTACCCAACTGGGCGAAGACCTCGAATAGCCCAACCTCGTCCTCATTGATAGTCACATAGAGACTTCCGCACCCCGTCCCCATCTTCTCGGTTATGCCGCGGAGGACCACCGGTCTGGCCCGGGGAGAACGAGACCTGGGTGAGACGGCTCGTTGCATCGCGCCCAGATTCAAAACCTGTTTTTCCCGGCTCCTATCTCGATAGATAGTCACTCCCTTGCAGCCGGTCTCATAAGCCAGATTATAGACCTGAGCCACATCCTCACGGGTGGCATCGACGGGGAAATTGACCGTCTTAGAAACGGCATTGTCCGTGTGTTTCTGAAAGGCGGCCTGCATTCGTATGTGCCACTCTGGGGGAAGATCGTGAGCCACCACAAACAGCCGTCTCACGTCCTCCGGCACCGCCTCCATCCCCTTCACCGATCCTTTGATGGCGATTTCCCTGAGGAGCGCCTCATCATAGAAGTCCCGTTCGCGGGCTATCTGCTCGAAAAGGGGATTTGTTTCCACCAGCTTATCATCGTCCATGACGTGGCGGAAAAAACAGAGGCCGAACAGAGGCTCCACTCCAGAGGAACACCCCGCAATGATGCTGATGGTGCCAGTGGGGGCAATTGTGGTGGTGGAGGCATTGCGCAGCCTTGCGCCTTTCGGTCTTTCGTAAATGCTTCCCTTGAAATTGGGAAAAACACCTCTCTCCTCAGCCAACTGGGCCGACATCTCCTTGGATGAGCTAGAGACGAACTCCATGACCTGCTTAGCACAATGGATGGCCTCCTCTGAATCATAGGGAATGCCTAACTTGATCAGCATGTCGGCGAAACCCATCACGCCCAGACCGATCTTGCGGTTGGCCTTGGTCAGGTTCTCAATATGACTCAGGGGTTGCCGGCTGACGTCAATGACGTTGTCGAGAAAGTGAACGGCCACCCCAACCAAAGTCTTTAACTTCTCATAGTCGACGGCTTTTTGGGAGACCACCCGGGACAGATTTATGGAGCCGAGATTACACGATTCATATGGTAATAAAGGCTGTTCCCCGCACGGATTGGTGCTCTCGATCTCCCCTAGCTGTGGAGTGGGATTGTCCTCATTGATGCGATCCAAGAAGACGATCCCCGGCTCCCCGTTGCTCCAGGCCAAATCCACTATGGTGTCAAAGACCAATTTTGCCTCTAGCTTTTTCACTACCTGCCGCGTGTGGGGATTGGTGAGTTCGTACTCTTCCCCATTTGCGAGAGCTTTCATGAACTTCTCGGTCAAGCCGACGGAGATGTTGAAATTGGAGAGAACACCCTCTTCTTTCTTACATTGGATGAAATCCAAGATGTCCGGATGATCCACCCGCAGCACGGCCATATTCGCCCCTCGTCTTGTGCCCCCCTGCTTGACGGCCTCTGTGGCAGCGTCAAAGACTTTCATGAAGGACAGTGGGCCGCTGGAAACCCCCTTGGTGGACTGAACCACATCGTTCTTTGGGCGGATGCGGGAGAAGGAGAAGCCCGTACCCCCGCCGCTTTGATGGATCAGAGCCGTGCTCTTGATGGCTTCAAAGATGCTCTCCATGGAATCATCGATGGGTAGGACGAAGCAAGCGGAGAGCTGCTGAAGTTTGGTACCGGCGTTCATGAGAGTGGGGGAGTTGGGAAGAAACTCCAAGCGGGACAAGATACCGTAAAACTCCTCCTCGGTTTTCTTGACCTCTTCCCGGCTGCGGTATTCGGCGTCCACCGAAGCCACATTCTCAGCCACACGGCGGAACATCTCCTCTGGGGTCTCGATGACCCTGCCGCTGCGGTCCTTGCGCAGATACCTTCTCTCCAGAACAGTAAGGGCATTGGGCGTTAGGTCTAACTCAGTCTGGAAAGCCATGCTTGCGGCGTTCTTTTGTTTGGGGGCGGAGGGGGGCATGGGAGTCTCTCCTGCGACTTTCTGAGGGTTAATCTTAGTTAAAGGTTAGTAAAGAAAACATTTTTTGCAAGATGAAGTTACTGTACGTTCACCTTTGTTTTGTCTTTTCCTTTAACTTCGGACATGATGACACAGCTCATACAATAGTGTCTATCCTCTTCACTCACTCTCTCGGGATTTGGCATAATCTCTGCGCAGCTTCCTGGCCACACGATCTGCGGTGTCATCGGCCAGAAACTGAAATCCCTCCACCATCTCCCCCACGCTAAGCTGGGACAGGCCTATGGCAGTGATGACGTTATCCGCGGCCACGCTGCTGGTGCCAAAAGCCAATCCCGACACGGATTGTTTTTCCTTCACGCGAGTTTTCCATATTTCCAGGCCGGTATTGTTATCTAAGAGATAGACTTCGAGGTCCATTTTAAAGTAGACCCTGGAATCCCAGGATTCGGCGTCGATGCCATAGCTATTGATGACCATGTCGAACAGAAAATCAGAACGATTGGGATCATAGATGGGCAACAGATGGAGATACTGTGAACAGCGCTGCAGGGTTCCGTCCAGTATTTGTTCGGGAAGATCCACCTGTGCCATGGCGCTATCCAGGCGGGCCCGCGTTTGATCTGCGGTGATCTCCTTGGCCAAGGTGGTGCCCGCTCGCAGGGCCGATGCCAGTAGATCTTCCGGATCTATCTCGAGGAACGAATCGGTAAACACCTCTGGCTCTGACGGCACGGCGATCATCGCCGCCGCGGTCATATCTCGGAATGTGTAATCCTTCAGCCGGTTGGATGAGCCGCAGCCCATCAGCGCCAGGCCCAAACTAAAGGCCATGACCCACAGCATCAACTTCACGAGACAATTTCTCATGATTCCTCCTACTGTAGCGGCCCCTTCAACAGCCGGATATCGTCGATCCACACCGTCCCCGTGCCGTCGATGACCAGGTTGAGCTTCACGTTGTCGGGGTTCTGTCCTTTTTTCAAGAAGAAGGGCGTCTCCTGTGTGGTCCAGTCCACGGTGCCCATGAGAGGAGTTTGCAGACCTCGGGAGAAGAAATCCCCTTTCTCGAGGAAATGACACCACATCTCCAGATAGACCTGACCCTCTACGCCTTGGGTGCGAACCTTGGCCTGATAAATCAAGCGGGCATTTTCTATGTCCAGATCACCAGTCTCATACAACCGCACCGTAGTGGAATCCGCGGCCGTGATTTTAAGAGAACCGTTGCCGTCGGCGGTCACGTTAGGATCGATCTTCAGGGTCACTTGATCGTCCGATTGAGTGATGATCCCTTCCGGTATGTCCAGAGGATATCCTTTCAGCAGCACTTCCTGGGATTGCTTGGAGCAAGCAAAAGCGTCCAGGAGCACCATAATAAATATGGTTAAAACCAGACATTTATTCAACACGGTCAACCACCTCTTTCCTGGTGCGTCGGGTACGGCGACCCGACGCCACCGATAAAGTGCCACATGCCGGCCGATGTGCTCACGGCATCGTCGCGTACTCGGTGATGCCGTCGGGCTGGGACAGATCGACACCACTGGTCTGAAGAGCCTTGAGCGCCGTCCCTTCGATGACCACATATTTGAATTCGTAGGTGGGGATCACCACTGCCGCCAGGTCCGGGAGGGTGGCACCTTGGTAGGCCCGCATGAGGAAGTAGTGCAGCCGGATCATGCCCTCTTGCACCTCATAGACGATGTTGATAAAGTAAACGCCGGTGTAATGAAGAAACTCGAACGGCAACGTCGTCCACTGATCCGTACCTGCTTCCGCCTCGAAGTACATCAAAACGGCACCGTTTTCGATGATGTCCGCCGTGATCGCGGCGACGGGGATCTCCACATAGCGCGTTGACTTGGCGGTGATCGTTCCCACATCGGTGGTCATCGTCCAGGAGGAGTAGGCCAGCCACTCGGCATTGGATATCGAGATCGTGCCCGCCATGACGTTGGCGTTCCCGGCTGGACCGGCTGGACCCATATCCCCTTCACAACCGGCGAGGAAAAGAGCGACCACGAATAATACCAGCAGCTCGCGCATGGGTAACCTCCTGTTTGGGGACGATCATCAGAAATTTTATTTTAGCAAAATCATTTTTTTAGTGGCACTGTAACTACCGGCACTAACCCGACAGTAGTATATTCCGCTGCCAACTTTCCGTCCTGCATCATCGGTCCCATCCCAAACTACGGTATGATATCCCGGATTCTGGTTTTTGGATGGAAATGTTTTAATTTTTTGTCCCATCACATTGTAAATAGAAATGCTCACTTTATAGGAGCAGGATAATTCATAGCGTATGTATGTTACAGGATTGAATGGATTGGGATAATTTTGGTACAGTTTAACCTTGGTTGGTAATTTCTCTATTGAACGATGGGATATAGAAGTTGGGACATCATATAAATTACCGTCAAGATCAACCCCCTGCATATAGATATCTCTCCCACCGGTATCCAAATTACGGCTATCACTCCAGACAATAATAGCGCCTAAGGAATCGCAGCCTGCTATCTCCGGATTTCCCTGATAGTGCTGCTCGTTAGAAATACATATACCCTGATCGGTCCAGATTTTCCCACCGGATGAATTAATACGTTGGGCATAAATATCCCAACCGGTGCTGTCGTTATCACGGTTATCATTCCAAATTACAATTATGCCGTCTAAACCATCGTGGACAGCCCTGGGAGAGATTTGGTATCCCTGATGATCGCATACCGGAGCACCATACAGACCCCACAAGTGGGAATCGGATGCGCCCATTCGCTGTCCGTATATGTCAGAAGTTTGGTCCGAAGAGAAAGAACGATCCGTCCAAATATAATAAGCTCCGCCAGCATTATCACTTGTAACCTTAATCTCTACATCATGATAAGTTGTAGAATCGAAGGCAACGCCGTAGGTTACCCATACCATGTTTCCACTATTATCAACACGTTGGGTATACAAGCCGTCATCTCCGCGCCAATCGTACCAGGCAATAATAGCACCTCCGGCCTTATCACTTGCAATTCCGCGTACACGCTGTCCATAATCAGCCTGTGTGACCGCTGCGTCATCTTGAGTCCATTGCGATATTCCCGCCCCGTTAAGATGTTGCGCATAAATGTCAAAATTCGATTGGCTGGAATTGCGGTTGTCTGTCCAGGCAATGATTGCGCCGTCCGAGCCATCGGTGGTAAGTTTTGCATCCATATTCGAGGAAATGCCACCAATGTGGACTCCATCCTCTGTCCATACCCGCTGGCCACTTGAATCTATACGTTGGGCAAAAAATGTAGGACGGTAATCAAGCATATCTGCCCAGATTAAAAGAGCTCCGCCTTGTCCATCACTAATTATATCGATATCTCCCCCCGACGCTCCTGTGGCAGTAAAAACCGCTATGCCGTTATCTGGCCAGAGCATTGTGCCGCTGGAATCGACCCGCTGAGCATAGATATCCGAGGCAGTGTCTCTTCGTGCATCTACCCAGGCAATAATGACGCCACCCTGCCCGTCTTGTACAACCCTGGGATTATATTGGTTTTCAGGTGCATCACAGACCACAATACCGTCCTTGGTCCAAAACACCTCGCCATGAATGTTTACCCGCTGGGCATAGATATCACTGCCGTTGCTCTCATTACGATTATCTCTCCATGCAATAATGGCTTTTTCATCTCCCGCATACACGATGCCCTTATAATTTGCATCCTGATCGCCTGGAGCGGTACACACAGGGGCGTTTTGAGCAGAACCCCCATCCCAGGAAGCTGCCAATAAAACCGGGATGATAAAGATGATTCGTTTTAAAT